>LBJMR02800__coassemble_189_pt1 | contig 102744 bp, 94 predicted proteins | sample LBJMR02800__metabat2_high_PE_009 | metagenome-assembled genome bin LBJMR02800
ATCACCAGCCGGGACAACGCCCGGATCAAATACGCCTGCAAGCTGGCGGCCAGCGGGGCGTTCCGCCGCAGCGAAGGCCGCTTTTTTGCCGAGGGGCGCAAGCTGTGCCCCGAGCTGGCCCGCGCCGCGCAGCTGGAGACGCTGTTCCTCACCGCCGCCGCGGCCGAAAAATGCCCCCGGCTAGCGGCGCTGCCCGGGGAGCACTTTCTGGTGGAGGACCATGTGGCCGCCAAACTGGCCGGCGTGCCCGCCCCGCAGGGGGTGTTCGGGGTGTTCCGCACCCCGGCGCACACTTTGGAGGAGGTGCGCCCCGGCGGGCGCTATCTGGCGCTGGAAGGGGTGCAGGACCCGGGCAACGTGGGCACCCTGCTGCGCAGCGCCGCCGCCTTCGGCTTTGACGGGGTGATCCTGTCCGAGGGGTGCGCCGCGCCCTACGCGCCCAAGACCCTGCGGGCCTCCATGGGGGCGGCGGTCCAGCTGCCCGTCATCGAGGCGGGGGCCATGCCCCCGGTCATCGGCGAGCTGCGGCGCAAGGGCATCGAGTGCCTGGCCGCCGCCCTCTACCGCTCCCAGCCCCTGGGCGACGCCAAGGCCGGCCCCGGCGGGGTCTGCGTGGTCATCGGCAGCGAGGGCCAGGGCCTGACCGAGGCGACCATCGCCGCCTGCGACCGGACCGTCCGCATCCCCATGACCGGCCGGGTGGAAAGCCTGAACGCCGGCATTGCCGGCAGCATCCTGCTGTGGCACTTCCGGGGGGCCGGGCTGTGACCGCCGGCCTGTGGACCCAGCAGAGCCTGTTTGGGCAGCAGGAGCCCCCGGAGGCCCTGCTGTGCTGGCTGTGGCTGGCCCACACCCTGGGCCCCGCCAGCGCCCATGCCGGCCGGCTGCTGGCCTGGTGCGGGGGCGACGCCCGCCTGGCCTGGAACGAGCGGGAGACCCCCGCCTTCCGGGAGGCGGCCGGCCCCGCGGCGGCCCGCCGTGCGGTGCAGCCGGACAACACGCCCGAAGCTTTCCGCCCGCTGGCGCGGCGCTGCCAGGCTCTGGGGGTGCAGGTGATCCCCTTCGACCACCCCGACTACCCCCTGGCCCTGACCCGCATCCCGGATATGCCCCTGGTGCTGTACTGCACCGGGGACCCCGCCTGGCTGAACGCGCCCGGCCTGATCGGGATGGTGGGCAGCCGCCGCCCCGACCCCTACGGCTGCCAGATGGCCGCCGGGCTGGGCCGGGACCTGGCCCGGGGCGGTGCGGTGATCGTCAGCGGCCTGGCCGAAGGGCTGGACAGCGTGTGCCACCGGGCCGCCCTGGAGGGGGCCGGCTCCACCATCGGGGTGCAGGGCGTCCCCATCGACCGCACCTACCCCGCCTCCAACCGCTGGCTGCGGGAGGAGATCGAGGCCGGCGGCTGCGTCGTGGGCGAGTATCCCCCCGGGGACAACCTGGCCGGGCGCAACGGCTTTTTGCAGCGCAACCGGCTGATCGCAGGGCTGGCGCGGGCGCTGGTGGTGGTGCAGGCGCGGGAGCGCAGCGGCACCATGTCCACCGTGGCCCACGCCGAGCGCTATGGGCGGAAGATCTTCGCCCTGCCCGGGGACATCGGCCGGGAGAACGCCGCGGGCACCAACCGGCTGATCCAGTCGGGGCGTGCCAGGATGGCCCTCTCGGCGGAGGAGATCCTGGAAGAGCTGAGCCTGCGCGCGGCCCCCGTGCCCGACCGGCAGGAGCCGCCCCTGACCGAGACCCAGCGGAAGGTGCTGGCCTGCGCCGGCTCCGAGCCCAAAAGCTTGGAAGAGCTGGCCGCCGCCTGCGGGATGCAGGCCGCGGCCCTGGCGGCCGTGCTGATGGGGCTGGAGCTGGCCGGCCGGATCAAGGCTCTGCCGGGGCAGCGGTATATTTTGCTCTGAAACGGCAAACAACACCGGAAGGGCGCGCCCCATCCCAACATGATAAGAAACGTCCCGCCCGCCCTGCGGGCCGGGGCAGACCGAGGTAAGTGCAAGAATGGCGAAACTGGTTATTGTGGAATCGCCCGCCAAGGCGAAGACCATTGGCAAATATCTGGGCAAGGATTACGAGGTGACGGCCAGCATGGGCCACATCCGGGACCTGCCCACCTCCCAGCTTGGCATTGATGTAGAGCACGGCTATACGCCCCAGTACATCAACATCAAGGGGAAGGAAAAACTCATCAAGGAGCTGAAGGCCAAGGCCAAAAAGGCCGACGGCGTCCTGCTGGCCACCGACCCGGACCGGGAAGGGGAGGCCATCAGCTGGCACCTGGCCAGCCTGTTGGGCATCGACCCCGCCCAGCCCAACCGGGTCACCTTCGACGAGATCACCAAAAAGGGGGTCAAGGAGGGGATGGCCCATCCCCGCCCCATCAACGAGGACCTGTTCAACGCCCAGCAGGCCCGCCGCGTGCTGGACCGGCTGGTGGGCTACAAGCTGAGCCCCTTCCTGTGGCGGAAGATCCGCCGGGGCCTGTCGGCGGGCCGCGTCCAGAGCGTGGCCGTCCGCTTGATCGACGACCGGGAAAAGGAGATCGAAGCCTTTGTCCCCGAAGAATACTGGAACGTGGACGCCACCCTCAGCGCGGCGGGCAAAAAGTTCACCGCCCGCCTGTCCGCCGACGCATCGGGCAAAAAGCTGCTGCCCAGGACCGAGGCCGAGGCCCGGGCCATCGAGCAGGGCCTGGCGGGCGCCCAGTACACGGTGGGGGAGCTGCGGCGGGGCAAGCGGACCAAACAGCCCACCCCCGCTTTCATCACCAGCACCCTGCAGCAGGAGGCGTCGCGGCGGCTGGGCTTTACCGCCACCCGCACCATGCGGGCCGCCCAGACCCTTTACGAGGGCGTGGACATCGCCGGCCACGGCACCGTGGGCCTGATCACCTATATGCGTACCGACAGCCTGCGCATCTCGGACGAGGCGGTGGCCGCGGCCAGGGAATATATTGCGGGGGCTTACGGGGAACAGTATATCTGCCCCCATAAGCGCACCTGGAAGACCAAAAGCGCCACCGCCGCCCAGGACGCCCACGAGGCCATCCGGCCGTCCATGCCCGCCCTGACCCCCGACGAGGTGGACAAGAGCATCTCGGGCGACACCGCCAAACTGTACCGGATGATCTGGAGCCGCTTTATGGCCAGCCAGATGGCCGACTGCCAGATGGACACCGTCTCGGTCACCGTCTGCGCGGCGGACTACCGGTTCAAGGCCAGCGGCTTCACCGTCACCTTCGACGGCTTCACCGCCCTGTACGAGGAAGCGGTGGAGGACAAAGAGAAAAAGGAGACCGCCCTGCCTCCCCTGGAGCAGGGGCAGATGCTGGGCCTGGTGCAGCTCAAGAGCGAGCAGAAGTTCACCCAGCCCCCCGCCCGCTACACCGAGGCCTCCCTCATCAAGGCCCTGGAAGAAAACGGCATCGGCCGGCCCTCCACCTACGCGCCCATCATCACCACCATCATCGACCGGGGCTATGTGGAGCGGGACCAGAAAAAGCTCAAGCCCACCCCTCTGGGCCGCACGGTGGACAGCCTGATGCTGGAGCAGTTCCCCCGGATCGTGGACGTGGACTTTTCCGCCCAGATGGAAAAGAACCTGGACAAGATCGAGAGCGGCAAGGCCGACTGGCGCCAGACCATCGACGGCTTTTACAAGGACTTTGACGCCAGCCTGCAGGCCGCCGAAAAGAACATGGAGGGCAAAAAGGTCAAGGTGCCCGACGAGCCTTCCAGCGAGGTGTGCCCCCTGTGCGGCCGGCCCATGGTCATCAAGGTGGGCAAGTACGGCAAGTTCCTGGCCTGCAGCGGCTTCCCCGAGTGCCGGGGCACCAAGCGCCTGGTCAAGGACACCGGCGGCATCTGCCCCAAGTGCGGCCAGGGCCGCATGCTGGAGCGCAAGAGCACCCGGGGCCGCATCTACTACGCCTGCGAGCGCTACCCCGACTGCGACTTTATGACCTGGGACGTGCCGGTGCCCACCAAGTGCGAAAAATGCGGCGCCACCCTGTTCCGCCACGGGTCCAAGCTGTACTGCGCCCGGGAGGGCTGCGGCTTCGAGATGCCGGTGCCCAAGGGCTGAGCCCCCCGCAAGTTGAAACGAAACGAGGATACCACATTGCACATCAAGATCATCGGGGCGGGCCTGGCAGGCTGCGAGGCCGCCCTCTGGCTGGCGGGGCAGGGGGTGCAGGTCACCCTGTACGAGCAGAAGCCCGTCCATTTTTCCCCCGCCCACAAGAGCGCCGGCTTTGCCGAGCTGATCTGCTCCAACAGCCTCAAGGCCGAGCGGCTGGACTCTGCCTCCGGCCTGCTGAAGGAGGAGATGCGCCGGATGGGCTCCAGCCTGCTGCCCGCCGCCGAGGCGGTCCGGGTGGCCGCCGGCGGGGCCCTGGCGGTGGACCGGGACGCCTTCAGCGCGCGGGTCACCGCTTTGGTGGAGGCCCACCCCAACATCACCGTCCGCCGGGAAGAGGCCGTTGCCATCGACGAGGCCGAGCCGGTGCTGATCGCCACCGGCCCCCTGACCGAGGGGGCCCTGGCCGACGCCATCGCCCGGCTGACCGGGGACAGCCGCCTGCACTTTTACGACGCGGTGGCCCCCATCGTCACCGCCGCGAGCCTGGACTACGGCAAGGTGTTCGCGGCGTCCCGCTACGGCCGGGGGGAGGCGGACTATTTGAACTGCCCCTTCAACAAGGCGGAGTACGAGGCTTTCCACGCGGCCCTGGTGGCCGCCGAGCGGGCTCCCCTCCACGTGTTCGACAAGGAGGCCCGGGCCGCCCCCGACCCCGACGCCGTGGGCAAAAAGGCCGACGCCGTCACCGTCTACGAGGGCTGCATGCCCATCGAGATCATGGCCGCCCGGGGGGCCGACACCATGCGCTACGGCCCCCTGCGCCCGGTGGGCCTCACCGACCCACGCACCGGCCACCGCCCCTGGGCCAACGTCCAGCTGCGGGCCGAAAACCGGGAGCGCACCCTGTACAACATCGTAGGCTTCCAGACCAACCTCAAGTGGGGGGAGCAGAAGCGGGTGTTCTCCATGATCCCCGGGCTGGAGCAGGCCGAGTTCGTCCGCTACGGGGTGATGCACCGCAACACCTTTTTGGACGCGCCCCGGGTGCTGACCCCCGGGCTGTACCTGAAGGCGCACCCCAACGTGTTCTTTGCCGGGCAGATCACCGGCTTCGAGGGCTATATGGAGAGCGCGGCCTCCGGCCTGCTGGCCGCCCGCAGCCTGTATGCCCGCCTGACCGGCAGGCCCTACACGCCGCCCCCGTCCGACACCATGTGCGGGGCCCTGATGCAGTACCTGACGGCGGAAAACAAGCATTTTCAGCCCATGGGGGCCAATATGGGCATCCTGCCCCCTCTGGCCGACCGGCCCCGGGACAAGCGGCTGCGCTACATGGCCCAGGCCGAGCGGGCGGTGGCCAGCTTCCAGCGATGGCTGGACGAACAGAACCAGGCCGTCTAGCACGGCAGAAAGGAAGAGAGTATGAAAATCATTCTGGATCTGATGGGCGGCGACAACGCCCCCCTGGCCCCGCTGGAAGGGGCCGCACAGGCCGTCAAGGAGTACGGCGTCCAGGTCGTGGGCCTGGGCAGCGAGGCGCTGATCCGCAAGACGGCGGCCGACAACCACATCTCCCTCGAGGGCATCGAGCTGGTCAACTGCACCGAGAACATCGAGATGTGCGACGAGCCGGCCCGCGCCGTCCGCCAGAAGAAGGACTCCTCCATCGTGGTGGGCCTGACGATGCTCAAAGAGGGCAAGGGCGACGCCTTTGTCTCGGCCGGCAGCACCGGCGCGCTCCATGTGGGCACCAGCCTGATCGTCCGGGCCCTGCGGGGCATCAAGCGCCCCGCCCTGGCCACCATGATCCCCGCCCAGAAAGGCGCCTACCTGCTGCTGGACGCCGGCGCCAACGTGGAGTGCCGGGTGGATATGCTGGAGGCTTTCGCCGTCATGGGCACCTGCTATATGCAGCGGGTGGAAGGCCGCAAGGACCCCTCCTGCGCCCTGGTCAACAACGGCGCGGAAGAGTCCAAGGGCACCCCGCTGCTGCGGGAGGCCCACCAGAAGCTCAAGACCACCCCGGGCATCCGCTTTGTGGGCAACGTAGAGCCCCGGGACATCCCCTCCGGCAATGTGGACGTGGTGGTCTGCGACGGCTTTACCGGCAACGTGGTGCTCAAGCTGACCGAGGGCATGGCCAAGATGATCATGGGCATGGTCAAGGGCGCCTTCTATTCCAGCACCACCGGCAAGCTGGCCGGCCTGATGATGAAGGGCAAGGTGGCCGAGCTGAAAAAGCAGATGGACAGCGAGGAGTACGGCGGCGCGCCCTTCCTGGGGGCGCGGCAGCCGGTCATCAAGGCCCACGGCTCGTCCAAAGCCAAGGCCATCAAGAACGCCATCCGCCAGGCAAAGATCTGCGTGGAAAACGACCTGTGCGGCACCATGCAGGCCGCCCTGGACGATGTGGCCGCCGCCAACGCCGCCGCGGCCCAAGCCAACCAAACCGAAAACTGACCTGAAAGGAGGGCATAGCATCCATGGCGCATCCGCTTGAAAAGATCATCGGCTACACCTTCAAGGACCCCGGCCTGCTGGCCACGGCCCTGACCCACACCAGCTATGCCAACGAGAGCCGCGTCCCGGTGGCCCACAACGAACGGCTGGAGTTTCTGGGCGACAGCGTGCTGCAGATCGTCTCGGCCGACTACCTGTTCCACGCCTACGCCGACCGCCCGGAGGGGGACCTGACCCGCATCCGGTCCAGCCTGGTCAGCGAGGGGGCGCTGTTCCAGTTCGCCCAGGAGATCCACCTGGGGGACTACCTCCGCCTGGGCAAGGGGGAGGAGCGCTGCGGCGGCCGGGAGCGGCCCAGCGTGGTCTCGGACGCCTTCGAGGCCCTCATCGCCGCCCTCTACCTGGACGGCGGGATGGAGGTGGCCAAAAAGTTCATCCTGCCCTTCATCACCGAGGGCAAACACGCCGAGGCCGACTACAAGACCCGCCTGCAGGAGATCGTCCAGCAGAACCCCGAGGAGCGGCTCAGCTATGTGGTGGAAAAGGAGACCGGCCCCGACCACGACAAGCACTTTGTGGTGGCGGTCCGCTTCAACTCCGACTGTGTGGCCCGGGGCGAGGGGCGCAGCAAAAAGGCGGCGGAACAGCACGCCGCGCGGGAGGCCCTCAAGCTGCTGGGCGTCCTGGGGGACGCCTGACCGATGGTATTGAAGGAACTGGAGATCCAGGGCTTCAAGAGTTTTCCCGACAAGGTCAGGATCACGTTCGGCCGGGGCGTCACCGGGGTGGTGGGGCCCAACGGCTCGGGCAAAAGCAACCTTTCCGACGCCATCCGCTGGGTGCTGGGGGAGACCAGCAGCCGCCAGCTGCGCAGCGCCGGCAAAATGGAGGACGTCATCTTCGGCGGCACCCTGCGGCGGGGGGCCATGGGGTATGCGTCGGTCCGGCTGACGCTGGACAACACCGACCACACCCTGGACCTGGACGCGCCGGAGGTCACCATCGGGCGGCGGTACTACCGCTCGGGGGACAGCGAATACACCATCAACGGCCAGGCCTGCCGGCTGAAGGACGTCTACGAGCTGCTGCTGGACACCGGCATCGGCCGGGACGGCTATTCCATCATCGGGCAGGGCCGCATCGCCGAGATCGTGGCCGCCAAGGGCAGCGAGCGGCGGGAGATTTTTGAAGAAGCCTGCGGCATCGCCAAGTACCGTTACCGCCGCACCGAGGCCGAGCACAGCCTCGCCGCCGCCCAGGCCAACCTGGAGCGGCTGCGGGACATCCTGGGCGAGCTGGAAAGCCGGGTGGGCCCCCTGGCCCGGGAGGCCGAAAAGGCCAAAGCCTACCTGGAGCTGGCCAGCCGCCGCAAAGGGCTGGAGGTCACCCTCTGGGTGGAGAGCATCCGCGCGGCCCGGGCCGCCATGCAGCAGCTGCAGCGGGACTACGAGACGGCCCAGGCGGCCTTTGAGCGCTGGGACAGCCAGGACAAGGCGTCCCAGCAGGAGGCTGAGGAGATCCGTATGCAGGCGCAGCGCCTCACCGTGGAGATCGAGCGCCTGAATGGGGATATCCGCAGTATCACCGAGCAGATCAGCGGCAGCGACAGCCGGATCGCCGTGCTGGAAAACGACCGGGCCCACGCCCGCCAGAGCGCCGAAAGCCTGCGGGCCGAGCTGGCCACGGGCCAGACCGGCCGGGAGGCGGCCGCCGCCGGGCTGGAGCGCCAGAAGGCCGAAGCCCGGGAGCTGGACCGCAGGGCCGAAGCCCTGGCGGCAGAGGCCGGCGGGCTGGAGCAGCAGCTGGCCGGGCTGCAAAGCCGCACCGACGCGGCCAGCGCCCGGCAGGCCGCGCTGCGGGCCCGCCTGACGGACGTGACCGGCCGGGAGACCGCCGCCCGGGTGGAGGAGGCCGCGGCCCGCGCCGCCGCCGAGTCGGCCCGGGGCCGCCTGCCCGAAGCCCAGGCCGCCGCCCGGGCCGAGCAGGACCGCCTGGCCGGGCTGCAGGAGAACCTTGCGGACACGGGCAAATACCTGGATATGCTGGCGGGCAGCGAAAAGCAGCTGGCCAACGTCCGGGCGGGGCTGGCCCTCAAGCTGAACAGCCGCAAAAAGGCCCTGGCCGCCGCCTCGGAGGCCGAGCAGGAGCTGGCCCGCGCCCGGGACGCCGCCGCCCAGCGGCTGAACGTGCTGCAGGAGCTGGAAAAGAACATGGAGGGCTATCAGCACTCGGTGCGGGCGGTGATGCAGGCGGCCGCCGGCGGGCGGCTGCAGGGCGTCGCCGGCCCGGTGTCCTCCATTTTGACGGTGGAGGCCGGGTGCGAGCTGGCGGTGGAGACCGCCCTGGGCGCCGCCCTGCAGAACATCGTGGTGGAAAACGAGGCCGCCGCCAAGGCGGGCATCGCCCTGCTGCGCCGGGAAAACGCCGGCCGCGCCACCTTCCTGCCTCTGGACACGGTCCAGCCGGGGCTGTTCCGGGGCGAGCTGCCCCTGCAGGCCCGGCTGGCCAGCAGCCTGGTCCGGGCCGAGGAGCGGTATCAGAACATCGTCTCCTACCTTCTGGGCCGGATCGTGGTGGTGGAGGACATCCACGCCGCCGCCCGGGTGGCCCGGGAGCTGCACTACCGCAACCGGGTGGTCACCATGGACGGCCAGGTGGTCAACGCCGGGGGCAGCTTCACCGGCGGCAGCGTCCAGCGGTCGGCGGGCCTGTTCACCCGCCGGCAGGAGATCCGGGAGCTGCAGGACAAGATCGCGGGCCTGGCCCGGGACTGTACCGCCGCCCGGCTGCGCACCGCCCAGTGCAAGAGCCAGGCCGACGCCGTGGCCGCCGAGCTGACCGCCGCCGAAGGCGAGGAACGCACCGCCGCCGGCGACCGCGTCCGGGCCGAAGCCGAGGGCAAGCGCCTGGAGCAGGCGGTCCGCCAGGCGGAGGAAGCCGCCCGCCAGCGCTCCGCCGAGGCCGGCGCCCTGGCCTCCGAAGCCGGGAGACAGGCCGAGGCCGCGGAAAAGGCGGCCGAGGCCCGGGCCGCCCTCGAGGCCGAGGCCGGCGCCCTGACCGCCGAGCTGGCCCGCCTGACCGAGGGCGGGGACAGCTTCGCCGCCCGTCAGGCCGAGCTGGCCGACGCGCTTGCCCAAAAACGGATGGACCAGCTGGCCTGCCAAAAGGACGCCGAGCTCTGCCGCAGCCGCATCGCGGACTGGGAGCAGCGCCTGGCTGACGCCGGCGCCCATCAGGACAGCCTGGCCGCCGCCATCCGCGACCTGGAGGCCAGGGACGGGGAGATCCTCCGGGCCATCCAGGAAGTGAAGGACCAGACCCGGCGCAGCCGCGACGCCGTCCGGGAAAAGGAGGCGGCCATCCAGGCCGCCGCCGGCCGCCGGATGGAGCGGCAGGCCGCCGAGACCAAAGCCCAGGCCGCCGCCCGCGCCGCCGCCGAAAACCGGGAGGACGCCAGCCGGGAAATGGCCCGCCTGTCGGAGCGCAAAAGCGCCGCCGAAGGGGAGTACGACCAGCTGGCCGCCAAACTCTGGGACGAATACCAGCTGACCCCCACCGAGGCCGCCAAATTCTGCGTGGAGTATGCCAGCCTGGCCGCCCTGCGGGCCCAGGTGGCCGAGGTGCGCGGCAAGATGCGGGCCCTGGGCAGCGTCAACGTGGGGGCCGTGGAGGAATACCAGGAAGTCCGCGGCCGCTACGAGAGCCTCAAGGCCCAGGTAGAGGACGTGGAGGAGAGCCGGGACCGGCTGGTCCGGATGATCGGCGAGCTGAACGGCCAGATGCGGGACATCTTCCGCCGGAACTTCGCCGCCATCAACGGCCACTTCGGCCGGGTCTTTGCCGAGCTGTTCGGCGGGGGCGAGGCCTCCCTCGCCCTCGAGGACGAAAACGACGTGCTGAACAGCGGCATCGAGATCCGGGTCAGCCCCCCGGGCAAGGTCATCAAGAACCTGGAGGCCCTCTCGGGCGGGGAGCGCGCCCTCGTGGCCATCAGCATCTATTTCGCCATCCTGGCGGTCAACCCCTCGCCCTTCTGCATCCTGGACGAGATCGAGGCCGCCCTGGACGACGCCAACGTGGTCCGCTTTGCCCAGTATCTGCGGCGGATCAGCGGCAAGACCCAATTCATCGTCATCACCCACCGCCGCGGCACCATGGAGGCCGCCGACATCCTCTACGGCGTGACCATGCAGGAGGACGGCATCTCCAAACTGCTCCGGCTGGACCTGGAGCAGGTGGACGCGACGCTGGTGTCCTGAATCTACATCAACGGAAAAGAACAGCAGGAGGTTTGCCCCTATGGGTCTGTTCGGAAGAAAAAACAAGGAAAAGATGGAAAACGGCCTCAAGAAGACCCGCACCGGCTTCTGGGGCAACATCGTCAACGCCCTGACCGGGGCCGAGATCACCGACGATCTCTACGACGATCTGGAAGAGCAGTTGATCCTGGCCGACGTGGGGGCGGATGTGGCCCTCCGCCTGGTGGAGCGGCTGCGGGAAGCAGTCAAGGCCCAGCATCTGCGCACCGGCGACCAGGCCATGGACGCCCTGCGGGAGATCCTGCGGGAGGAGATGGAGCCGGCAGGGGAGATGGACCTGTCCGGCCGGCCTGCCGTCATCCTGGTCATCGGGGTCAACGGGGTGGGCAAGACCACCAGCATCGCCAAGCTGGCCCACTATTACCGGGAGCAGGGCCGCCGGGTCATGCTGGCCGCGGGCGACACCTTCCGGGCCGCCGCCAGCGAGCAGCTGGACATCTGGGCCGGCCGGGCGGGGGTGCCCATCGTCAAGGCGGGCGAGGGGGCCGACCCCGCGGCGGTCATCTTCGACACCGTCAAATCGGCCGAGGCGCGGGGCTATGATATGGTCATCGCGGACACCGCCGGCCGCCTGCACAACAAGGCCAACCTGATGGCCGAGCTGTCCAAGATCAGCCGCAGCGTCCGCAAGGCCGCCCCGGAATCCAGCCTCGAGACCCTGCTGGTCCTGGACGCCATCACCGGCCAGAACGCCATCAGCCAGGCGCGGGAGTTCTGCAAGGCCGCCGACGCCAGCGGCGTCATCCTGACCAAGCTGGACGGCACCGCCAAGGGCGGCTGCGTGGTGGCGGTCAAGCAGCGGCTGGGCCTGCCGGTGCGGTTCATCGGGGTGGGGGAGGCCATCGACGACCTACTGCCCTTTGACGCGGCAGGCTTTGTGGAAGAGCTGCTGCCCCGCAAATGGAGGAGCTGACCATGAAGATCTGTGCTGCCACCGGCAACCCCGGCAAGCTCAAAGAGCTGCGCCGCATTCTGGAAAAGCAGGGCCATCAGGTGCTCAGCCAGAACGAGCTGGGCCTGGACCTGGACCCCGAGGAGACCGGCGCCACCTTTGCCGAAAACGCGGCCATCAAGGCGGCGGCCTTTGCGGCGGCCAGCGGCCTGCCCACCGTCGCCGACGACTCGGGCCTGTGCGTGGACGCCCTGGGCGGCGCGCCGGGGGTCTACAGCGCCCGCTACTGCGGCCGCCACGGGGACGACGAGGCCAACAACGACAAGCTGCTGGAAGCGATGCGGGAGGTCCCGGCGGGCCGCCGGGGGGCCAGGTTCGTCTCGGCGGTCTGCCTGATGCTGCCGGGCGGCGCGTCCCTCACCTGCATGGGGGAGTGCCCCGGCCGGGTGGCCTTTGCGCGGCTGCCCGGGGCCTACGGCTTCGGGTACGACCCGCTGTTCATCCCCGACGAGCGGGGGATGGAGGGGGGCGGCAAGCGCCCCAACACCGAGGGGGCCAGCTACGCCCAGCTGACCCCGGCGGAAAAAGACGCCATCAGCCACCGCGGCCGCGCCCTGGAAGCTCTGGAAGCCGGGCTGGACGCTTTTTTGAAACAAAACAACGTTAAGTAATACGGGAGAAACATATGCTTACTAGTAAACAGCGCGCCATCCTGCGCGGCAAGGCCAACACCATGGACCCGGTCTTTCAGATCGGCAAGGGGGAGATCGACCAGCCCCTGATCGACGCAGTGAAAAACTGCCTCGACGCCCGGGAGCTGATCAAGCTGAAGGTGCTGGAGACCAGCATGTACAACGCCCGGGAGGCGTCGGTCCTGCTGGCCGAGGCCACCGGGGCGGACTGCGTGCAGGTGATCGGCTCCAAGTTCGTGCTGTACCTGCAAAAAAAGAAGGACAGCGCCTACGCTGACCTGCTGAAATGAAAGTGCTGCTCTACGGCGGCACCTTCGACCCGCCCCACAACGGCCACCTGAACAACCTCCGGGCCGCGGCGGGCCGGGTCCTGCCCGACCTGGCGGTGGTGATGCCGGCGGGCGTGCCGCCCCACAAGGCCGCCAGCGCCACCCCCGCCGCCCTCCGGCTGGAGATGTGCCGCTGCTTTGCCGGGCTGCAGGGTCTGCCCGGCCTGCCCCGGGTGACCGTCAGCGACTGGGAGATCCGGCAGGCGGCCCAGGGCCGGCGCAACTACACCGTCCTCACCCTGGAGATGCTGGCCCGGGCCTGGCCCGGCGCCACCCTGTACCTGACGGTGGGCAGCGATATGCTGGAGACGTTCCGGGAGTGGTACCGCTGGCAGGACATCCTGCAGCTGGCGCGGCTGGTGGTGGTCAGCCGCCGGATCGGGGACGACGGCGCCCTCCATGAGGCCGCCCGCAGCCTGGACCCGGCGGGCAGCCATATCCTGCTGGCCCCGGTGGAAGCGCTGCCCATGGCCAGCAGCGAGCTGCGCCGCCGCCTGGCCGCCGGGCAGGACTGCGCCGCCGCCCTGCCGGAAAGCGTCCGCGCGGTGATCCGGCGGGAGGGGCTGTACGCCGCCCCCGAGCCGCCGGAGCAGCCCCGCCGCTGCATCCACCCGGACGCCTGCCCCTGAACCTGCAATGAAAGGAGACTTCCCTATGGACCTGAAGCAAGCAAAAGCCCTTGCCCGCAAGCGGCTGGGCGACAAGCGCTATCACCATACCCTGAACGTGGAAAAGATGGCCGTCAAGCTGGCCGGGCACTACGGCGCCGACCCGGACCAGGCCGCCCTGGCCGCCCTGCTCCACGACACCGCCAAGGAGATGCCCACCGCCGAGCAGCTGGCCCTGCTGCGGGCCCATCCCGACCTGGCCGGGGACACCGAGAACCGCCCCACCCCCATCTGGCACGGGGTGTGCGCGGCCATCCTGGCCCGGACCGAGTGGGGCGTCACCGACGAGGCCGTCCTTTCGGCGGTGGCCTGCCACACGGCGGGCAAGCCGGGGATGACCCTGCTGGACAAGATCCTGTTCCTGGCCGACATGACCAGCGCCGAGCGGGATTTTGACGGGGTGGAGTCCCTCCGCAGGCTGGCTTTTGAGGACATCGACCGGGCCATGCTGGCGGCGCTGAACGAGTCGGTCTCCTTCGTCAAGCACGGGGGCAAGCCCCTGGACCCCATGTCCGCCGCTGCCCGGGACGATTTTGCCCGGCTGCTGGCCGCCCGGGAGGGCAGATAAGCGCGGCCTCCCGTGAAGGTTTCGTAAAACGGGGGGCAGGTTGTTGCAGATTCTGCCCGAGAATGCTATACTGTTACAAGCACTGTTTTTTTGGACCGCATACCAATAGACGGCCTGCCGCCGGCAGGCTCTTGAAGGAGATATGACTATGAGTGGAACGCCCCGCCGCATCAATACAGACCGTTCACTGGGTACGCCGTCGGCAGGGGGCGGGGCAGAGGGCGGGGTTCCGCCCAAGGCGCCACCTCCGCCGCCCAGCGGCCCGGCCCCCCAGGAGGACGACGGCCAGAGCTTTTTCCGGCCTGCCGCCGGCGAGGCCGAGCCCCCGGCGCCTCCCCGCCGCACTGAGCCCGACCCCGGCCGGGGCGGCCCGGGCCGGGAACCGCCCCGCCACAGCTCGGGCGGCGGGCGGCGGAAAAAGCGCCGCCGCTCCCCCCTGTGGCTGCCCCTGGCCATCGTGCTGGGGTGCATGGCCCTGGTGGGCTGCGGGGTGATCTACGCCGTCCAATACGTCAACCGGGTCCAGGAGAGCATCCGCCCCGACTCCGCCGCCCCCTCCATCGTGGAGGAGATCCAGACCCTGGAGGAGTACAAGGGGGATGTGGTGAACATCCTGGTCTGCGGCATCGACTACGAGGAGGGCCGCGCCTACGGCGACGGCTCCAACGACGGCATGACGGACATGATCCTTTACTGCCAGTTCGACATCAAGGGCGGGGCGCTGCGGATGCTGCAGATCCCCCGCAACACCCTGGTGACCACCTCGAACCGCACCATCACCCTGTCCAGCGGCAAGACCTACAAGGCCTCCAACTACCAGATCAACTCGGTGGCCCTGTCCAACGGGGGCAGCATCGCGGCCCTGGCCGAGGTCATCTACGACCAGTACAAACTGCCGGTGGACTACTACGTCACCATCAACATGGAGGCCCTCACCGAGGTGGTGGACAATTTTGGCGGCATCGAGGTGTATATCCCCCACGACATGGAGTACAACGGCAGTTTCCTGGCCAAGGGCTACCGCAACCTGGACGGCGCTTCGGCCGAGTTCTTTGTCCGCAACCGCCACGGCCAGGGCTACGAGAACGCCGACATCGACCGGCTGAACATGCAGCGGTATTTTTACGCCGCCCTGTTCAAGCGGGCCCGCTCCATGGGCATCCAGGACATCCTCAACCAGATGCCCATCATCTTCAACAACTATATCCAGACGGATATGGACCTGGTCACCCTGGGCAAGCTGGCGGTGTCCTTCATGCGGATCGACAGCGCCAACATCATGATCGCCCAGACCCCCGTCTTTTCGGGCGGGGTGCCCTTCGTGGGCGCCACCGACAGCTTTGCAGGCTACTCCTGCGTGGTGCCGGACGCCGGCTCCATCGCCGAGCTGCTGAACACGTATTTCCGCACCTACACCGGCCCGGTGAGCGAAGAAGAGCTCAACCTCGTCACCGACGGCTGGCCCCACGGGTCGGTGTCCACCAGCGCCAACATCCAGTTTGTGGGCCAGCTGGATAAGGAATCGGACGACGCCATTCTGGAAGGCGACACCGACGTGCAGGGTGCCGTGACCACCGACGGCCAGCCCGCCGGCGGCCAGAGCGCCGCACAGTGACAGGGGGCCAGAGCCCCCTGCATCAAAATACAAAAGAAAGGGAACCTATGGAAAATCTGAACGACAGCAAGACCCTGGCCATCCGCATCGCAAAGATCCTGGATAAGAAAAAAGCCCAGCAGCTCCGGGTGCTGAAGGTGCAGGACCTGACCGTCCTGACCGATTACTTCGTCATCGCGTCGGGCACGTCCACCACCCAGGTGGCGTCCCTGGCCGACGAGGTGCAGTTCCAGCTTTCGCAGGAGGGGATCGAGCCCTACCACACCGAGGGCTTCGACTCCAAGAACTGGATCCTGCTGGATTATTCGGGGGTCATCGTGCACGTCTTTGTGCCGGGCACCCGCACCTATTACGACCTGGAGCACCTGTGGGCCGACGCCGAGACGGTGGACGTCTCGCCGTGGCTGGACGCCGGGGAGGACGCCGGGCAGTAAAGCCCTGCCGTGGGAAAGCAAACGGGCGCGTCCGGCCGCCCCTGTGGGGCTGGCTGGATATACCCTAAGGAAAAAAACGGGAGCTGATTACGAGATGAAGTATGATTACAAGGCCGTGGAGGCCAAGTGGCAGAAGGTCTGGGAGGACGAAAAGACCTTCCACGCCGAGATCGACCATTCCAAACCCAAGTTCTACGCCCTGGTGGAGTTCCCCTATCCGTCGGCCGCCGGGCTGCACGTGGGCCACCCCCGCAGCTACACCGCCCTGGACGTGGTGGCCCGCCGCCGCCGCCAGTGCGGGTACAATGTGCTGTACCCCATGGGCTGGGACGCCTTCGGCCTGCCCACCGAGAACTACGCCATGAAGAACCACATCCACCCGGCCATTGTGACCAAGAAGAATGTGGACCGCTTCCGCGCGCAGCTCAAGAGCCTGGGCTTCTCCTTCGACTGGGACCGGGAGGTCAACACCACCGACCCTGAATACTACAAATGGACCCAGTGGATCTTCCTCCAGCTGTACAAGCACGGCCTGGCCTATAAAAAAGAGATGAACGTCAACTGGTGCACCGGCTGCAAGTGCGTCCTGGCCAACGAAGAGGTGGTCAACGGCGTCTGCGAGCGGTGCGGCAGCGAGGTGGTCCACCGGGTCAAGAGCCAGTGGATGCTGAAGATCACCGACTACGCCGACAAGCTGATCGACGGGCTGGACGGCCTGGACTTCATCGACCGGGTGGTCACCCAGCAGAAGAACTGGATCGGCCGCAGCTACGGCGCCGAGATCGACTTCGGCACCACTGCCGGCGACAAGCTGACCGTGTACACCACCCGGTGCGACACCCTGTTCGGCGCCACCTACATGGTCCTCTCGCCTGAAAACGCCCAGCTGGCCCGCTGGATGGAGGCGGGCCTGCTCCGGAACGCCGGTGAGGTCAAGGCCTACCAGGCCGAGGCCGCCCGCAAGAGCGATTTTGAGCGCACCGAGATCAACAAGGAAAAGACCGGCGTCCGGCTGGACGGCGTCCAGGGCATCAACCCGGTCAACGGGCAGGAGATCCCCATCTTCATCTCGGACTACGTCCTGGCCAGCTACGGCACCGGCGCCATCATGGCGGTGCCCGCCCACGACAGCCGCGACTGGGAGTTTGCCAAAAAGTTCGGCCTGCCCATCGTGGAGGTGGTCAAGGGAAAGACCCCGTCCGACCTGGACAAGGAGGCCTTCACCGACGTGGCCACCGGCACCCTGGTCAACTCCGGCTTCCTGGACGGCCTGCCCGTCCACGACGCCCAGGAAAAGATGATCGCCTGGCTGGAAGAAAACGGCAGGGGCCACCGCAAGGTCAACTACAAGCTGCGGGACTGGGTGTTCAGCCGCCAGCGCTACTGGGGCGAGCCCATCCCCATGGTCAAGTGCGAGAAGTGCGGCTGGCAGCCCCTGCCCGAGAGCAGCCTGCCCCTCACCCTGCCCGACATCGTGGACTTTGAGCCCGGCCCCGACGGCGAGAGCCCCCTGGCCCGCCACACCGACTGGGTCAAGACCACCTGCCCCTGCTGCGGCGGCCCCGCCATGCGGGAGACCGACACCATGCCCCAGTGGGCGGGTTCGTCCTGGTACTTCCTGCGGTATATGGACCCCCACAACCAGAACGCCATCGCCTCCAAAGAGGCGCTGGAATACTGGTCCCCGGTGGACTGGTACAACGGCGGCATGGAGCACACCACCCTGCACCTGCTTTACAGCCGCTTCTGGCACAAGTTCCTGTACGACATCGGGGTGGTGCCCACCGCCGAGCCTTACCAGAAGCGCACCTCTCACGGCATGATCCTGGGCCTGAACCCCCACAACTTCGCCAACCTGCCCGCCGAGGAGCAGAAGAAGCTGCTGGAGGAGTACGGCAGCCAGAAGGCCGCCGAAAAGGCCCTGGAGGAAAAGTACGGCGAAATGGCCCGCCACCCGGTGGTCAAGATGTCCAAGAGCCTGGGCAACGTGGTCAACCCGGACGACGTGGTGGACGCTTACGGCGCCGACACCATGCGCCTGTACGAGATGTTCATGGGCGATTTCGAGCAGGCCGCGCCCTGGCAGACTTCGGCCATCGCGGGCTGCAACCGCTTCCTGGACCGGGTCTGGGGCCTGTCCGAGAAGCTGGTGGAGGGGGAGGGCTACCGCCCCGCCCTCGAGACCCTGATGCACCAGACCATCAAGAAGGTGGGCTCGGACATCGAGGGCCTGAAGATGAACACCGCCATCGCCCAGCTGATGACCCTGGTCAACGCCCTGTACGACAACGGCGGCGCTACCCGGGCCGAGTATGAGACCCTGGTCCAGCTGCTGAACCCCTTTGCCCCCCACATGACCGAGGAGCTGTGGGAGAAGCTGGGCCATACCCACGCCCAGCAGCTGGCCTACTACCCCTGGCCCAGCTACGACGAGGCCAAGTGCGTCGAAGCTACGGTGGAGATCGCGGTGCAGGTCAACGGCAAGGTGAAAGCCCGCCTGACCGTCCCCGCCGACATCACGGCGGAGGACGCCATCGCCGCCGCCAAGGCCGAGCCCGCCGTGGCCGCCGCCCTGGAGGGCAAGACCCTGGTCAAGGAGATCTACGTCAAGGGCCGCCTGGTCAACCTGGCCGCCAAGGGCTGAAGCGTCCGGCAGGGGTTTTCATGAATTGTTCAGAAAGTGGGACGGAAAAACTTCTGCAAAAAGGTTGACGGGAAAGCGAAAATGCGCTATACTGTCTCTGTTAGTTACCATGTAACAACGAAATTCCCGCCTCACGGTCCAAGGGAGGGATAAGATGTCGGAAATTCGTGTTAAAGAGGGCGAGTCGCTGGAAAGCGCACTGCGTCGCTTTAAGCGGAGCACCGCCCGCAGCGGCGTGCTCGCAGAGGTTCGTAAGCGCGAGGCTTACGAGAAGCCCTCTGTCAAGCGCAAGAAGAAGTCTGAAGCGGCCCGCAAGCGCAAGTACAAGTAACAAAAGCCTTGCCCACGGTCTTGATTGACCGCTGCGTTGCTAACGCCGATGTGGGAGAACCCTGTTGCGGGGTTCTCCCATTTTTGTTGAGCACCCTGCCAAAGGAGACCCCGCGATGCTGATTACCCCCGAGTATGTGTTCCAGGATGTGACCCACATCACCCCGGCTTTTCTGGCCGGGAAAGGGATCACCGCCCTGGTGCTGGACATTGACAACACCCTGACCGACGACGGCAGCCAGCAGCTGCCCCGGGAGGTGGCCGCCTGGCTGCAGGCCATGCGCGCCGCCGGCGTCCGGCTGACCATCGTGTCCAACGGCACCCCCCGGCGTGTGGCCCCCTTTGCCCGGAAGCTGGGGCTGGACTACGTCTGCTGGGCCGCCAAACCCCTGACCCCCGGCCTGATGGTGGCCCGGCGCCGCCTGGGGGTGGAAAAGCGCCGGATGGCCATGGTGGGGGACCAGCTCTACGCCGACCGGATGGCCGCGGCCTTCTACGGCATCCCCGCCCTGATGGTGGTGCCCCGGGGCCCCGACCGGGGCGCCCAGGTCCGGCTCAAGCGCAAATGGGAGCGCCGCTTCTGGCAGCGCTACTACGACCGGGGAGGGAAACTGCTGTGAAAGACGCCGCCCCGCGCTTTGGCCCTGCGGGCATCAGCGACAGCTTTGCCGCCCAGGGCTACAAGACCAGCCTGGACATCCCGGCTTACACCGCCGGGATGGGGCTGGACGCTTTCGAGTACCAGTGTGGGCACGGCGTCCGCCTGGCCGAAGGCAAAGCCCGGCAGATGGCCGCCCTCGCGGCGGAAAAGGGGATTGTGTTCAGCGTCCACGCCCCCTACTACATCAGCATGTCCAGCCTGGACGAGGAAAAACGCCTGGGCAGCATCCGGTACCTGCTCCAGAGCGCCCAGCTGTGCCGGGCGCTGGGGGGCCGGCGGATCATCTTCCATCCGGGCAGCTGCGGCAAACAGAGCCGGGCCGCCTCCCTGGACAAGGCGCTGGATACCCTGCGCCGGGGGGTGGAGGCCCTGGACGAGGCCGGCTACGGGGACATGGCCCTCTGCCCCGAGACCCTGGGCAAGATCGGCCAGCTGGGCGATCTGGAAGAGGTGCTGGCCCTGTGCGGGGTGGACCGCCGGATCGTCCCCTGCATCGACTTTGGCCACCTGAACGCCCGCACCCTGGGGGGCATCCGCTCCCGGGCGGACTACGCCGCCATCCTGGACCGGATGGGGGAGGCCCTGGGGGACGACCGTGCCCGGACCTTCCACGTCCATTTTTCCCGGATCGAATTTTCGGCCGGGGGCGAAAAACGCCACTGGACCTTTGCCGACACCCAGTACGGCCCTGAGCCGGACCCCCTGATGGAGCTGCTGGCCGAGCGGCGGCTTGCCCCTGTGGTGATCTGCGAGAGCGCCGGCACCCAGGCCGAGGACGCCCGCACCCTGGGCCAAATCTACCGCAGGGCGCTGCAAAAGGGCGTGTGAGCCCGGCTTTTTCCCTGTTTTTTGCCGAAACCCCTTGCCAAACAATGCGCAATTGGGTACAATATTCTTAGATATGCGTGAGCATGAGATACTAAATTGATGGAGGAATTCCTTATGATTTCTGCAGGCGAATTTCGCAATGGCGTGACCTTTGAGCAGGACGGCCAGGTTCTCCAGGTCGTTGAGTTCCAGCACGTCAAGCCCGGCAAGGGCGCGGCCTTTGTCCGCACCAAGACCAAGAACGTCATCACCGGCGCGGTCATCGAGACCAGCTACAACCCCACCGCCAAGTTCCCCCAGGCGTTCATCGAGCGCCGTGAGGTGACCTACAGCTACCAGGACGGCGACCTGTACCACTTCATGGACAACGAGACCTACGACGACATCCCGGTCAACGCCAGCGATGTGCCCGATAACTTCAAGTTCTGCAAGGAGAACGAGGTCTGCAAGCTGCTGAGCTACAAGGGCAAGGTGTTCAGCGTCGAGATCCCCAACTTCATCGAGCTGACCGTCACCGAGACCGAGCCGGGCATCCGCGGCAACACCGCCACCAACACCCTGAAGCCCGCTACCGTTGAGACCGGCGCCACCCTGCGTGTGCCCCTGTTCATCAACGAGGGCGACGTCATCCGCATCGATACCCGCACCGGCGAGTATATGGAGCGCGTCTGATTCTGACCCGAAGCCGGGCTTGCGGCCCAAGACCGCGGGTCCGGCCTTTTTGTTCACAGGGCGGCCGGGGCGCCCCGGCGGCCCCTGGATGGAGGGATAGCGTATGGAACTGATCGAAAAAGCTGCCTATCTGCAGGGCCTGATGGAAGGTCTGGGGCTGGATGAGTCCACCAGGGAGGGCAAGGTCCTCCACGCCATGAGCAGCCTGCTGGCCGAGATGGCCGCCAGCATCAAGGCGATGGAACAGGACATCACCCAGGCCGAAAGCCAGCTGGACGGCCTGCGCGAGGACGTGGAAGAGCTGCAGGCCGACTTCTACGAGGACGAGGACGACGCCGAGGCTCCCTGCTACGAGGTGGACTGCCCGAGCTGCGGCGAGACCGTCTATGTCACCGAGGAGGACCTGGACGCCGGCGAGGCGTTCTGCACCAACTGCGGCTGCACCTTTGAGGTGGCGCTGGACGACTCGGAAGAGGGCGCCGGCGAGGAAGCTGCCGGCGATGACGAGCAGGACGCCAGCTACGAGGTGACCTGCCCGGGCTGCGGCGCCGTGACCGTCCTGGACGAGGAGACCCTGCTGTCCGGCAAGGCCCGCTGCGCCGGCTGCGGCAAACCCCTGGAGATCGACCTGCCCGACGAGACCTGACGGCTGCGCGATACCCCCTGCAACAACGCAAAAAGACCCCCGCATGGCGTTTGCCGTGCGGGGGCTTTGTCGTTTTACGGGCCGGATGGGCCCCGGCCGCATCCCGGCGGGATGGCCGGCCTGGGGCGGCTCAGTTCTTGGGGGCGGGGGCCTTCGCGGCGGTGATGGCCTTTTCCAGCCAGATGGAGCCGATGTCCAGGGCGTTGTACAGCCCGTGCCGGACCGACTGGCGGGCGGTGCGCTCCTTCATGGATTTGCTCAGATCGGTGGACAGAAGGGTGACCTGCACCTTGTCGGGCATTTCTGCGCCGTCCACAGGGGCGGTGGACAGGATCTGAAGGTATAAGACATAGGGGTCGGTCATCCAACCGTAGTACAGCTCGTTGTCCTTGCGGACGAGGGGCTTGCCTTTATAGGTCATTTTGGGTTTGTAAGACATTCCAAAGCCTCCCTTTGCATATTTTGAAGCCCGCTGCGCCGCCTGGGGCCGCGCGGCAGGGCTAGAATAGAAAACTCTTTACCAGTATAACATAAAAGAAAGAGTATTACAAATCAAAAAACTGTGAATGGATGGCGGGCGGCACGATATGGGCTGTTCCGGCGCCCTGTCAGAACGAAACCGCCCCGTACTTGCGGCTGTACGGGGCGGTCCATTGCGGTATTCGGTTTGGTATGAGGAGGAATCATGTGTTACAGGGGGCGGTTGCGGCCCCGCCGTTCCTGTGACTATAGGATACCAAAGATTTATACATAAACTGTTTTGATTCTATGAATCTTTTGTAAACTGTGCCCGGCGGTCATTCGGGGGCCTTCATGCTTTCCACCATGCTGATGCTGCGCACCTGGCGGCGCATCAGCCGGCAGACCACCACCGTGAACAGCAGGGTGAGGGCCACGCTGTACAGGAAGCTGGTGGGCTCCAGCATGCGGATGAACATCATCTGCTCCGACTCCACCGTGCGGATGACGAACTGGTGCATGGCCGCGCCAATGGCGAGGCCCACAGCGGCGCCGATGACGCTGAGCAGCTCGATCTCCCGGAAGATGTAGCGGTAGACCTCCTTGTCGAAGAAGCCCAGCACCTTGATGGTGGCCAGCTCCTTTTTGCGCTCGCCGATGTTGACGCTGATCAGGTTGTACAGCACCACTGCGGCCAGGGCCGCCGCGCAGACGATGATGAGCAGCACCACATAGTTGATGCAGGTGATGGTGCTGTCGTACATGGCGGCGGTGTCGGCGGCAAAGGAGGTGCCGGACACATAGTTGCAGCCCAGCAGCACGGTGCTCAGGGTCTCGCGCTCGGTGTCGTTCTGGCAGGTGGTGCGGACGTAGACGGTGTTCCAGGCGGGGTCCGCCACCAGGCGCTGGAGGGTGTTCTCGGTGACGTAGAGGTAGGCGCCCAGGTAGTTCTGGGCCACGCCGGTGAGGGTCAGCTCCACACGGCTGCCGTCGGTGCCCTGCACCCAGATGCTGTCCCCGGCCGAGACGCCCAGCAGCTCGGCGGTCTTTTCGCTGAGGACCACGCTGCCGTCGATGAAGGGCAGCTCGCTGCCGGCGGGGCTGCGAAGGGTGAAGTACTCGGTCACCTTCTGGGGGCCGTCGGCGGCCACCAGGGTGACGCTGAGGTCGCTGGTGCTCTCGCGGCTGTCGTAGACCGAGACGGTGCGGGTGTAGAAGGCGCCCCAGCTCTCCACCTCGTCCCGGGCGGCCAGGGTGTCGGTCAGGCCGCCGTCCAGGTCCAGCGCCTTGTCGCTGGACAGGGAGACGGTCAGGTCGGCTTTCTGGATGGTGCCGTACTGGCGGGAGACGATCTCGACGATGGAATCCTGCAGGCCGAAGCCGATCAGCAGCAGGGCGGTGCAGCCGGCCACCCCCAGCACCGTCATATAGAAGCGCTTTTTATAGCGGAACATATTGCGGGCGGTGGTCTTTTGGGAAAAGCTCATCCGTCGCCACAGCGGGCGGACCCGCTCCAGGAAGATGCGCTTGCCGGCGGCGGGGGCCCGGGGCAGCAGGAGGGCGGCCGGCTTTTCCTTGAGGGAGACCCGGCAGGCGGCCAGGGTGGTCAGCCCGACCACGCCGATGCTGATGACCACGCTCAGGACGGCCAGCAGGGGATAGACCCGCAGCCGGAAGGTGGGCAGGTCGAACACGGTGGAGTAGGCCCACCAGATGACGGCGGGCACGCCGGCAAAGCCCAGCGCCATGCCGGCGGCACAGCCCAGCAGGCCGGCGGCGGTGCCGTAGACCATATACTTGGCGGTGATCTCGCTGTCGGTGTAGCCCAGGGCCTTGAAGGTGCCCATCTGGGTGCGGTTTTCTTCCACCATGCGGGTCATGGTGGTGCTGGCCACCAGGGCCGCCACCAGGAAGAAGAAGATGGGGAACACCCGGGCGATGGACTCGATGCGGTCGGCGTTCTGCTCATAGAACACGATGGAGACGATGCTGCCCCGGTCCAGGACATACCATTCGGCGGCGGCGATGTCGTCCACCTGCTCGGCGGCGTCGTTCAGCTGCCGGCGGGCGTCGGCCAGCTGCGCTTCGGCGCTGGCCTTCTCCTCCGCAAACTGGGCCGCGCCGTCGTTGTACTCGGCCCAGCCTTCGTCCAGCTGGGCGCGGGCGGCTTCCAGCTGGGCTTCGGCGGCGTCAAAGGCGGTGAACGCCTCGGCGTTGCCGGTGTTGAGGGCCAGCTGGCCTTCCAGCACCTGCAGCTTCATCTCGCGGAGGGCGGCCTCCGCCTCCGTCACCAGCTCTTCGTTGGACAGGTCGGGGGCGGAGATCAGCCCCTGGGCGTACATCTGCCGCTTGCCCTCGTCCAGCTGGGCCTGGTAGCCGGCCAGCTGGTTGTAGGTGGAGTCGTACAGGGCCTGGGCGCGGGCCAGCAGGTCCCGCAGCTCCACATAGTTGATGTCGTCGGGCTCGGCCTCTTCCAGGGCGGTCTCGGCGTTGTGGAGGATGTCCTCGGCGTAGCCCAGCATGGGGTCGGCCACCCCTTTCAGGGTCACCAGCTGTTTGATCTGCTCCAGCTGGGCCTCGAACTCCAGCACCTGGCGCTGGGCATCCACCAGCTGGCTGGCGCCGCTGGCCATGTTGTCGGGCAGGGCCGCCTTCTGGGCCTCCAGCTGGGCCTTGCCGCTCTCGTATTCCGCCTCGCCCGCTTCCAGCTGGGCTTTGGCGTCGTTCAGCTGGGCCTCAGCTTCGGCCAGCTGGGCCTGGGCGTCGGCCTCCTGCCGGTCAAACTTGGCCCGGGCGTCGGCCAGATGGCTTTCGGCGTCCGCGATCAGGCTTTCCCGGCGGGCTTCGGCCCGGAGGGGGGCGATCTCTTCCAGGCGGGCGGCCACAGCGTCCACCGCAGCCTGGTACTCGTCGGAGTAGTTGTCATAGGCGCCGGCGCCGGCTGCCTTGATGTAGCAGGCGGCGTAGTAATCCATCTCCAGGCTGCCGTCCGGGACGTAGGCGGCCAGCCCCAAAGCGCCGTTGCCGGCGGTGGTGCTCTCGGTCTCGGTGGAGAAATAGAGGGGGTCCTTCACAAAGCCCACCACCGTGAGCTGGCCGGACCCGAGGCCGTCCACCCCTTCGGTGTCCAGCTCGATGACGTCCCCCACCCGGAGGCTGCCCGCCGTGCCGGCGTCCAGCACCTGGACGACGCACTCGCCGGCGGTCTCGGGCATCCGGCCCGACTCCAGCACCAGGCGGTTCATGTTGGCTTTGTCGGCCAGGGTGGGGTAGACCGGCAGCTGCTGGACCCGTACCGCCAGGGTGCTGCCCCCGCGGAAAGAGCCCTCGCAGTCCACCTGCTTGACGGGCATGACCGCCTCCACCCCTTCGGTGGCGGCGATGGCGTCGATGTCCTCCTGGCTGAGGCCCAGGGTGGAGACCACCCGCAGGTCAAACACGTTCTGGCTGCTGTACCAGTCCTGGCCGGCCCGGCGCATGCCGGGGGCCACGCTCAGCAGGCCGGACAGCATCATGACCCCCAGCAGGACGATGCCGAACACCGAGGCAAAGCGGCTTTTGTTGGCGGCAAGCTCCCGCCACATATTTTTGCGATAGGTCTTTTTCACTGCTGCTCACCACTCGATCTCTTCTACGGGGACGGGGTGCTCGTTGACCTCGTTCGAGATGATCTGGCCGCTGCGCACCTGGACGATCCGGTCGGCCATGCCGGTCAGGGCCGAATTGTGGGTGATGACGATGACGGTGCGCCCCGTCCGGCGGCAGGTGTCCTGCAAAAGGGCCAGCACCGACTTGCCGGTCTTGTAGTCCAGCGCGCCGGTGGGCTCGTCGCAGAGCAGGATCTTGGGGTTTTTGGCCAGGGCCCGGGCGATGGCCACCCGCTGCTGCTCGCCGCCCGACAGCTGGGCCGGGAAGTTGTTCAGCCGCTGCCCCAGCCCCACGCTGCGCAGGGTCTCGGCGGGGTCCAGGGGGTTTTTGCAGATCTCGATGGCAAGCTCGACGTTTTCCAGCGCGGTCAGGTTCTGGACCAGGTTGTAGAACTGGAACACGAACCCCACGTCGTACCGGCGGTAGGCGGTCAGCTCTTTTTCGGAAAAGCGGCTGACCTCGGCCCCGTCCAGGACGATGCGGCCCTCGTCGCAGCGGTCCATCCCGCCCAGCATATTCAGCAGGGTGGTCTTGCCGGCGCCGGACGGCCCGACGATGATGCAGAACTCCCCTTTGTTGACATGGAAGGTCATGTGGTCAGCCGCGGCCACCCGGACGCTGCCGGTCTGGTAATATTTTGACACGTCGGTAAAGCTGACAAAAGGCTCATCCATAACAACCACCTTCACTTTCCTTCAAATTTTTGAGCTTTTGCGCACAGGCACGCATTTCTACTCGTTCCACTATAATAGTACAACAAATGGGGCGTCTCTTGCAAGGAGATGCAGATTGTTTTAATGCAAACTTTACAATTTATAGATGAAACGTGTTAGAAAGAGCGATGTTTTTTGTTTTTGTGAAAAATAAACCGCAACAAAAACCGCAACATGCCCTCTTTTCTGTACCCTGCACGTCCAGCCCGGCGGGATTAGATGGGGGCGCGTTTCGTTACCCTATCCAGCCGTGTGTGTCTAAAATGGCCCCCTGTCTTTCTGACCAGTTGCCCCATGATCTGGCCGCCGCTGCCCTTATTTTCCCTTTTTATAGGCGGCCAATTACGGCCATTTTCACGGCTTTCGCCCAAAAATGAGCAATAGACCTGACCCCGCGTTTCGACGGGTCAGCTTCCAGGGTTAAGGACCGATAGCAAGGGGTCGGTGGGCTGCCGTCCCCTTGCTCCATGAATAGCCCCAAGAATTTGGGGAAAGGGTGCGTCAAATTTGCCCCCTGCCAAAAGAAAAAGCCGGCTCTGCCAAACGGCGGGGCCGGTCTTTGTGAGACTGCGGTTTTATCCAATATGGAGCTGCTTTTTAAGGGCGTCCTGCAGCACCTGAGAGAAGTTGATCCCCTGCGCTGTGGCCGCGTCGTTGAGCCACGCGGGGATGGAAAGCGTTTTCTTGACCGACTTTTCAAAGTGTTTCTTGGCGTACTCGGCCACGTCCACCGAGACCATCGAGACGAAGCCGCGCGGCGCGTCGTCGCCCAGCTCGGCCCCGACACGCTGCAGGTCAATGGCGTTCAGATCGGAGGCAGCGGGGGCGCTTTCGCCGTCCCGCTGGCAGGCGTACAGATACCCGGCCAGGCAGTCAACAGCCATCTCGAACGCCTCTGTCTTGGTGTCGCCTTGTGTTGCAAGGCCGTTCAGATCGGGGAACACGACGGAGTAGCCGCCGTTCCCTTCTTCAAAAAAACAGGCAGGATAAATAGACAGCATAGCAGGCCCTCCTTCTTAGATGCGCAAAGAGGCTGGGCTTATTTCAGCCCGGCCTGTTTCAGAATGGAAATCTCGACCTTTTTGTTGAGGTCTTTTGCGTGCCAGGGGATCGTGACCTTGCCCGGTTTGGTGGGGTGGGTGTATTGCCTGTGGGAGCCAACCTGCGACTTGAACACCCAGCCGTCGGCAAGAATGAGCTTTTCCATTTCACGCGGCTTCATCGGCATGGCGCTGACCTCCCTTACAAGTATAGTATAGCGCGTTATACGTATCGTGTCAATACGTATTATATAAAGAGAAAAGCAAGATGCAAGGGGGCGGGGGGGAGCAAAACCCGCGCCCCTTCAATGCCGCCGGGATTCCGCTTTCTTTCCGGCATTTTTCCGGCGCTTTCCCTGCATTTGTCCCCTGTGGGCTTCCCATTGCCCGCCGGGCGATCTCCTGCCAGCCCCCGGCGGGGCGGGCGGCCTGTACCAAATGTACCAAACGGATGGAGCGGATTTCTGTTTTGCACGCGTTCCGGCCAGCAGTCCGTCACTAAAAATAGCGTATTATCGTTATGTGAATGCGGGCTTTGTACCAAATGTACCAAAAGTACCAAATGTACCAAATTTTCGGTCTGTACCAAAACCGGCTGTTTTCACAATTACTTCACATTTGAGGCCCTTCTCTGGACATTTTCCTGGAAGCGGCTGACTTTAATGACTTTAATGACTTTATTCCCACACAGCACAATAAACAACGTGTATTCGCTGTTTATTTGCGTTCCAACCAAAACGCCCCATCATGACTTTATTGTGACCAAAATGACTTTATTCTGACTTTAATCCTCTTCCTTGCTTTGTCTGCGCAGAAAAGCCCGGCTTCCCGCCTTTTTAAGGGCTCCGAAAATTCCGAAAATCCCCCGTTCGCCGGGTCTAGCCGGGCCCATAAAGAAAGGGGAGTACCAAAACGGTGCTCCCCTTGTGTTCTCTATTCTGCCTGGTCCGTGCCCCCGGCGGGCTGATCTGTCCCGGCGGCGTCGCGCGCCAGCCGCTGATCTATGGCCCCCTTAATATATTGGTTCATGCTTTCGCCAACGCGCCCGGCGGCTGCCTGTATTTCGGCTTTCTTCCCTTTGGGCAGAGCAAGCGACATTCGGTCCAGGTTATTTGCGTCCCATGTTCTATTACTTTGCTTCACGCTGTCCGTATATTTGCGCTTTGGCATAGCAATACACCTCCCTATTGTAAATCTAGTATAGCACAAAGTCAATCACTTAACAAGTGTAATATCATACAACTATGCGCACATTTACACTTGATAAGTTGTGCATCATTCCATCTTGATTACACTTAATAAGTGTAGTATAATAGAATCACAGCAAGGGAGCACGACCGGAAGGCAAGGGGCGAACGATGTACCGGGAGCGCAAAACCGAGAGTTAGCTAAGACAGTAACCCACTCCCCAAAAGCTGTATCAAAAGAAAAGGCCCTGCGCCAGTCGCCAAACAAACCGCAGAGCCGCCACAAACCAGGGCAAGGCCATTATAACACGGCCTGCCCCCGATTGACAAGGGAGGTCATCCCATGAAGTTTGATTTGTCCGAGATCATGGCCCACGCCTGGCGGCTGTTCCGCCGGGGGAAGGGGCTGCCCTTTGGGGAATGCCTGCACCGGGCATGGCAGGCAGCCAAAGCCGCCCCGGTGAACGCCGAGACCATCCGGCGGGCCGCACAGGCCGCCGGGGTCACGGAGGAAGTAAACACCTGGGCCGGCTGGAAGCGGCTGGGCTTTGAGGTGATGCACGGCAGCAAGGCCCTGTTCCAGTGTCTGCTGATCTACGCCAGCCGGGGCGACGGCGCCACGTACACCGCAAGTTTCTTCGACCGCTCGCAGGTGCAGCCCTGCGGGGCCCAGTAAAGGAGGTGACAGCATCATGGCTATCTATGCAGCCAAACAGACCCCGGACTTTAAGATGGTTCTGGTATTGCCGGACGGCGACGAAAGCCGGGTGCCCGCCGGGTACACCGTTGAACCGGCCATGAGCCAGGATTTGGTGAAGGTTCCGCTGTGTAATATTGGGTACTGGGGCTGGTCCTGGGAATTCTGCCTCCCATTTCATAGCGCGGCCCGCCTGGCGTTCCGTCGGCTGTTCGAGAGCTTGCCGGACGATGTGCAGCACAGTCTTTGCTTTGCTCCCCGCAACGGCAAAGCACGTCTTGACTTTTGGCTGGACAAGCTGTCCGCCATTCAGAACCCCGGCTTGCGGGTAGAGATCGAATCCGTGTTGCGGGCTTCTCTGGACAAAGGGGGAACAGTGCAGTGAAAAAGACAACTGACGAATGCTATTTGTCTTTTGTCTGACATGGATACAGACCTGGACGCCGCTTCAGATGTCAAGTCAGACGCCGTATCAATTCGCAAAAAATTCATGTGTGAGATTTACGGCCTGACAGAGGATACAGACGCGCCCCTGGCGGGGGAGCATTCCGACCGCGCACAGCTTACAATAACGCCGTCCGCCTGCGCCAACAGGCAGACGGAAAGGCCCCCGCCTGCTGGAACAGGTGGGGGCTTTGTGCTTTTTTTTAGTGGAAGATTTTGGCTCTTTTTGGAAGTTTAGAGGGGATCCCGGCGGGTGTGATTCTGCACTGCCCTTGTCTATAAAACACAAGTTTTCCCAAGTACTCCGCTCCGGCGTGGCCTTTTTTATGTGCAATTTTTGTCCAATTTTGTCTACTAGGCCGCCCCCGAGTCTCTTTTTTGTTCCACTTTTTTCTGGATTTCTCTTACTTGCACGCCCCGCCGGGCCCTTTTTTATATTGGGCATTTCTCGGCATTTCTGGACATTTGTGCGGCTTGGACCCGTTCAAACACAGGTTTTTACAGGTTTTCTGGTCGGACGTCGAGAGAAGGGCACCGCCACACCACACCGCCTTGTGATGCACCGGCGCGCGTCTGGAAAGGTCAGCAACGCCCCGAGTAAGCATTTTGGGGAAAACCGCAAAATTTCCGCCCGGGGGAGGCAGGGGCCTGCGGTTGGGTCCTTGTTCGCTCTCTGTTCCTCTCGCTTCGCTCTGGGTTCGTTCGGAGTCCGGCAGACGCAAAAAGGAACCGCCCCGGCGGGCGGTCCCAAAGGTCTGACTTACGGAAGGAAATGTGCGAACGCGGGCTTCCAGATAGACGACAGGGCCACCGCTGCGGGTTCGATGCCCTCATCGCGCAGCATCCGCAAAGCCTCCCCGACGGTGCAGCCGCACCGGTCCGCGATGTCCTGGACGCTGGCAAGTTCCCCCTTGCCGCTGGCCAGGGACAGCGCCAGCCGCACCCCCCAATAGACCCCGTCCACCGTCAGGCAGTTGTCCAGGGCGTTGCGAGCCAACTCCGCCGCGAGCCATTCCGGCACGGCAAAATCTGCGGCGATCTGCTGCAGAGTGCTGTCCGGGCCCTGCCGCACCGCCTCCCGCCGGGCGCTGCATTCCTCACAGTAGACGGCGGTGCTGTACAGGTCGGCGCTGCCGCCCTCCAAAATTTCCTGCAGGTCTACGGCGTGTTCCCGCCCGCATTCGGGGCAGATGGTGTACACGTTGTCGCCTTCGATGGGGAGCTTTTCCCCGCTGTGCTTTAAGTAAAACATAGTAACCCTCTTTCTCTGGATGTTTTCAGGTTCCAGACTGACTTTAATGACGAAAATGACCTTATTCTGATTTTTGCTGTAATGTGACGAAACAGCGACGTTTATTTGTGCATCAAAAAAGCCGTGCCGGACTGACTTTATTGTGACCAAAATGACTTTAATCCCCCTGCGCCCCCAGAAGCGCCGCCGGGCTGATAAAAACCGTCTCCGACGGACGGCCTTTGCCCTCTGGACGCCGCCGCTCCAGCTTGATATATCCCCGGCGGGCCAGCTCCTCCAGGGGCGGGCGGATGCTCTCGGCGTCAAAGCGCTGGCACAGCCGCAGGACTTCCTTCCTGGTAAAATATGCTTTGCCCCCGGTCTGGAGCCTCCGCCAGAGGTATTCCGCATCCCGGCGCAGGGGCGTTTTGGTCAGACCTGCATGGGTCAAGGCGGCCTGCGCATGGGCCAGGAAGTACGCCCCGATGGTGGCGGCGGCCTGGAAGGTCCCGCCGGTCAGCAGCTCCGCGCCCGCGTCGGGGCCGTTCTCGAAACAGTGCAGAACACCGGCGATGCGGGCCACCTGCCCGTGATACTTGCCCGCCCACCCCTCCATGTCGGCCAGGTCCCCGCACAGGCGGGGCTCCAGCGCATTGGCGAATGCCTCGCTCAAGGCGTCGGCTTCTTCACTCAGGCGGATGATCTGGGCCGGTCCTGTATGGCTTGCCTGTACCTCCAGCATGGCGGCCAGCGTTTGGCAAAAAGTGTCCCGCACATCCGCCGGGATGGGCTTTGTCCGGTAGGTCCGGCTGCCTACTCTTGAGGCGGGCAGACTGTACAGGAAACGGGCAAGCAACCCCTTCCCGCTGAAATCAGCGTTGCCCGCGATCTCCGTAAGGACTTGGGGCTGGGCCATCAGCAGCAAGGTCAGGGCCGGGTCCTGGATGGTCTCGGAGGGCCGGCCCTTGCGGTCTACCCGCACCGGGTCACCGGAATAGGCTTTCAGAAAGCCGTCTATGTTGGCGCTTTGCCCGCTGTACAGACCCGACAGAATCTTGAACAGGCCGCCTTCCGCGCTGAATACGCCGATCTGGCCGCCGTATGCGGCAAGCAGACTGGTCAGGGCTTCCGGGGTCACATCGTCGGCCAGAAGCCGGAACGGCTTCACCTCCTGCAGCCCGGCAAGCTCCTGCTGAAGGTCAAAGACGTTCTGTTCGGCGCAAAGTCCGTCCGCCTGTGCCGCCGGGCTTTTGCTCTTTGCAGGTTTTGCGGCGGCGTCTATGGCGGCGGCCAGACGTTTTTCCAGAATTTGCCGCTTTGCCTGCCCTTCCCGGATGGGCTGTTCCCGGCGGGCCTGTTCGGCAGCCTCGAAATCATAGACAGGGCAGGCGATCTCCCGCAGGACCGGGCTTTTGCGCTCAGAGGGGCGGGCGATGATCAGAGCGTACAGGTTCAGCGGCTCCACCCAATCGGGCTTGACCTCGATTTTCCACACTCCCTGCGCGGCCAGGGCACAGACGGCCAGCAGGCCCACCGCCGCCATATCCACCGGGGCCTGGATGCTCTCCGCTACGGCCAGGGCATAGTCCCGCAGAACGGGAGGCAAAACCTCCACCGGGAAGGAGGGCAGGGCGTCGGGCTTGTCCTCGTCGAATGGTTCCAGCGGGGCAAAACCCAGCTGTTCAGCCACCGTGTCCACCTGTGCAGACCAATCACGGGCCCAGGCCTGGGCCATATCCAGCGCCCGCCGGAATTCGTCCGGGGACAGGCGATGGTCTGTCAGGGCAACGCCCTGCAATTCTCCCAGCCTGTCGGCCTGTTCGTCCTCTGGGGCGTTGAAGGCCAGGAAGAAGGCGGCCGCTGAAAAGATGTTGGCCGGTGTGGTGGTTGCCAGCCAGGCGGAAAAGTCTGCGCGGTTCAGATAGACCATAGCCTCACCCCATTGTGCCCGCACCCAGCTGCGCATCCCGCGCCGCGTCCTCCTCATCCAGCTTGCGCAGCAGGGCGGGAACGTTCACCAGACAAGTCCGGCCATGCCAGACGCAGGGCACGTCCCCGGTTTTGGCCCCGTCCCGCAGATAGCCCCGGGGCAGGCCGGTGATGCGGGCCGCGTCGTCGATGCGCTGAAACGGGGCGCTGTCGTCGGTCAGTCTCTTTTTCATCGGCCTGTGCCCCCTTCCTCCAGCAGGTCCTCCAGGGGCACCCCCAGCGCGGCGGCGATCTTTGCCGCCGTTGCGGGCTTGCAGCTGCCCCGGTTCAGGATGACAGACAGGTTCTGCGCACTGCAGCCCATCTGCCGGGCAAGCTCGGAATAGCTGCCCAGGCCAGACCTGGACAAAGCAACATCTACGCTTGTACGGTTGATTTTCACGATATCACCTCATTCTACAAATTCCACAATGAATACGACAAACGTTTTACATGATTGATTATATCACACGTTTGTAATATGTCAAGCAAAATTTATTACTTTTGTTTGACTTTTGTTGAAGGGTGTGTTATAGTTTCTTTAGGAGTATAGGAGGGATGCCACATGACCATCGGCGGCACAATCGGCAACAATATTAAACGAATCAGAACACAAAAGGGCATGACGCAAAAACAGTTGGGCGACTTGTTGGGCATCAGCGTCCAGACTGTCAGCGCTTACGAATCCGGGAGGCGACGGCCTAAAATGGAGACGATTGAACGCTTTGCTGGTGCGTTAGGTGTCCAATTTTCAGCCCTTTTCGGCCTTGATGACCCTAAAACGCCTGACTATCAAGCAGCATTGGACTTATCATTAAAAGAATCCATGAATAGACATGGCGAGCTTGATGAAAATGCTTTCTTTGAAAATCTAAGGTATAATAATGCGACTGTAAGATATCATGATTTGGAGATTTTAAGAAAAAAAACTGACCATCTTTATATAGAACAGCTTAAAACTATTCCTGATGAAGAACTTAAGGCAATCGCAATTCTGTCCTTTAATTCACTCAATCGGGTCGGGAAGATAGAGGCAATAAAACGTCTTTCCGAACTGGAAACCCTGCCGCGTTATTCCACTTGGAGTTTGGAAATCACGAAAAAGAAAGAAAATCCTGATAACATAATTTCAAACTATAAAGAACAAGTCCCCGAAACCAGCCCCGACGCGCCCGAAACGGATTAAAGTCAGAATAAAGTCATTTTGGTCACAATAAAGTCATAACGTACGCCCGGCGAGAGAAAAGCGGAAAACGATGATAAAACGACGTTTTTGCAGCGTGCAGGGAATAAGGTCATTAAAGTCATTAAAGTCAGGCGGGTTTCGAGATAGAGAGGAGGAAAACCGCAATGGCCAGCATCAAACAGAAAACCGACGCGAAGGGCCGCACCGTCTACCAGGTGCAGGCATCGGACGGCAGGGGCCGCCGGGTGTGGCGCACCTTCCGGCCTGAACCCACCTGGAGCGCCAAAACCACCCGGCGGGAGCTGCGCAAGTTCGCCGCACAGCTGGAAAACGAGCTCAAAGGCGGGCAGGCGCTCACCAAAGCGGAGCGCCACGAGGAGGCCCGCCGCCAGGCCGCCCAGGCGGCAAAGGTGCAGACCTTCCGCCAGTATATAGACCGCGTTTGGATGCCCCAGAAGCGCGCCACAGGGGCGCGCAGCAGCGTCCGGGCGTATGAGGTCAATCTGCGGCTGCACATCCTGCCCGCGCTGGGGGACAGCCTGCTGGCCGAGATCACCCCGCCCATGATCACGGCCCTGTTTTACCGGCTGCAGGCGGAAGGGCTTGCAGAAAAAACGCTGCATCTGATTTGGAACATCACGGGTGAAATTTTCAGCACAGCCGTTCAGGACGAGATACTGGACCACAGCCCCATGACGAAAGCCCGCCGCCCGGCGGCGTCCAAAGACGCCATCGTGGACCGGCAGGCGCTGGCATACACGGCGGAAGAGCTGCAGCACATTCTGGAGGCCATCCGGCAGGAGCCGCTTGTCTGGCGGGCGCTGGCGCTGTTGCTGGCCATGACCGGCCTTCGCCGGGGGGAGGCCTGCGGCCTGCAATGGGACTGTGTGGACTTCGCCACCGGGCAGATCACGGTCAAGCGGAACGTACAGCCCTGCAAGGGCGGCGTCTATGTCACCACCCCCAAAACCGGCAGGGAACGCACCGTCCTGGCCCCGCCCGACGTGCTGGACCTTTTGCGCCAGCTGCGGCAGGAACAGCCGGTCACGGTGCGGTGGGTGTTCGCCCGGCCCCACTCCACCGAACCGATCAACCCGAACAGCGTTACCAACCATTTCCGGCAGATGGGCAGGCGCTACGGGCTGGAGGACTTTCACCCCCACAAGCTGCGCCACACCTTCGCCAGCGTCGCCATAGAGCGCGGGGCGGACGTGGCCGCCGTCTCCCAGTGCCTGGGGCACTCCACCATAGCGACCACCCTGGCCGTTTACACGCACACCAACCAGGAGGCCACCCGCCGGGCCGCCTCGAAGGTCTGGGAAGCCATCCAGCCGCCCCGGCAAGAGGAAAAGAAGGCATAGAGAACGCGCCAAACCGGCACCAGAACGGCACAAACAACAGGACGCCAGCCCCACGCGGGACCGGCGTCCTTTTCTGTTTGGAGCTTCTCCTCCGTCTCTGCCTGGCACCACCCGCCGGGGGCCGGGATTTTGACCGCAACCAAAACCGCAACATTGACCAGAAAAACCGCAACATCACCAGACAGGCCGAGAGAGCACAAGACGGAACGAGTTTTGGAAATATAATTGATATAACGATAAATTAGACGGTAAATTTTGCCGCATTTTGGAATCAGACGACACGAGATAACACGGTATCATTTAATGCAAACTTTACAATTCGCCCGCCTCCTGTGCAAAAAAAGTGCTTGACTTCACTGCCGCAGCGTGATACAATAAACCCAGTTTTATCAAACTTATATGCGTTGACGGGGAGAAATCGGGTCCCAGTCCCGCTTGCAGAGAGCCGCCGGGTGGTGCGAGGCGGCGCGGGCGTTCCCGGCTACTGGCCCCTGAGCAGCAAGGCTGAACGGTCATTCCCCAGTAGGCTTTGACGGATGCCCACCGTTACAGGGGCAGCGATTCGCGCGCTGCGCTGATCGTGTCGAGTGGCCGCATCATCTGCGGCAAAGAGAGTGGTACCACGGGCCGCCTTGTAAAAGAACTACAGGCTCTCGTCTCTCAGGGCTTTTCGCCTTGAAAGACGAGGGCCTTTTTCGTATCTTTTTTTCACAGCCTTCAGGAGGAGAACCGCTATGATGGACGCCACCAAGTACGCACCCGGATACTACCCCGCACCCGCCGGCTACGACAGCTGGGTCAAGAAGGACCACATCGAACAGGCCCCCGCCTTTTGCAGCGTGGATCTGCGGGACGGCAACCAGGCCCTGATCGTGCCCATGAGCCTGGAAGAAAAGATCGAGTTTTTCAAGATGCTGGTCAAGATCGGCTTCAAGGAGATCGAGGTGGGCTTCCCCGCCGCCAGCGAGACCGAGTATGAGTTCCTGCGGGTGCTGATCGAGCAGAACATGATCCCCGAGGACGTCACCGTCCAGGTGCTGACCCAGTGCCGCGACCACATCATCCGCCGCACCTTCGAGGCGGTCAAGGGCGCGCCCCGCGCCGTCATCCACTTCTACAACTCCACCTCGGTGGCCCAGCGGGAGCAGGTGTTCCACAAGTCCAAAGAGGAGATCAAGCAGATCGCCACCGACGGCGCCCGGCTGGTCAAGCAGCTCAGCGAGGAGTACGAGGGCAACTTCCTGTTCGAGTACAGCCCCGAGAGTTTCACCGGCACCGAGCCCGACTATGCGCTGGAAGTCTGCAACGCCGTCATCGACATCATGCAGCCCACCCCCGACCGGCCCATGATCATCAACCTGCCCGTCACGGTGGAGATGAGCATGCCCCACGTCTACGCCAGCCAGATCGAGTACTGCTCGGCCCACCTCCACAGCCGGGACAGCGTCATCCTCTCCACCCACCCCCACAACGACCGGGGCACCGGCGTGGCCTGCGCCGAGCTGGCCGTCCTGGCGGGGGCCCAGCGGATCGAGTGCTGCCTGTTCGGCAACGGCGAGCGCACCGGCAACGTGGACGCCGTCACCCTGGCCATGAATATGTACAGCCACGGCGTGGACCCCAAGCTGGACTTTTCGGACATGCCCGCCATCTGCGAGCTGTATGAGCGGGTGACCCGGATGCACGTCTACGAGCGGACCCCCTACGCCGGCCAGCTGGTGTTCGCGGCCTTCTCGGGCAGCCACCAGGACGCCATCGCCAAGGGCATGGCCTACCGCAAGGCCACCGGCGAGCACCGCTGGACCTGCCCCTACATCCCCATCGACCCCCACGACATCGGCCGCACCTACGACGCCGACGTCATCCGCATCAACAGCCAGAGCGGCAAGGGCGGCATCGGCTTTGTGCTGGAGCAGAACTACGGCTACAACCTGCCCCCCAAGATGCGGGAGGACCTGGGCTACAAGGTCAAGGCCGTCTCCGACCACAGCCACAAGGAGCTGTCCGCCGCCGAGGTCTGCCGCATCTTTGAGCAGGAATACCTCAACAAGCAGAAGCCCTTCAACGTGGCGGAGGCCCACTTCATCCAGAAGAGCGGCATCACCGCTTCGGTCACCCTGGAGATGAACGGCGCCACCCGCGAGGTGGTGGCCATCGGCAACGGCCGCCTGGACGCCGTGGCCAACGCCATCCAGACCGCCACCGGCATGGACTTCCACCTGGAGCAGTACGCTGAGCACAGCCTGGACGGCGGGTCCACCTCCCGGGCCGCCTCGTATGTGGGGCTGGTCTGGGGCGACGGCACCGCCACCTGGGGCGCCGGCACCGATACCGACATCATCGTGGCCGGCATCCGCGCCCTGGTCTCGGCCATCAACAACAAGTAAACAGCCAAAAACATACCAATGGAGGAGAACCGTATCATGGGAATGACTCTGACGCAGAAGATCCTTGCACACCATGCCGGCCTCGGCCAGGTCAAGGCGGGCCAGCTCATCAACGCCAAACTGGACATCGTCCTGGGCAACGACATCACCACCCCGGTGGCCATCAACGAGTTCGAGAAGGCCGGTTTTGACGGCGTGTTCGACAAAGAGCGGGTGGCCATCGTCCTGGACCACTTCGTCCCCAACAAGGACATCAAGAGCGCCACCCAGTCCAAGCAGTGCCGGGAGTTTGCCAACAAGTACGACATCCTCAACTTCTACGACGTGGGCCAGATGGGCATCGAGCACGCCCTGCTGCCCGAAAAGGGCATCGTCACCGCCGGCGACTGCGTCATCGGCGCGGACAGCCACACCTGCACCTACGGCGCCCTGGGGGCCTTTTCCACCGGCGTGGGCTCCACCGATATGGCGGCGGGCATGGCCACCGGCATGGCCTGGTTCAAGGTGCCTGCGGCCATCCGCTTCGTCCTCACCGGCAGCCTGCCCGAGCGGGTCTCGGGCAAGGACCTGATCCTCTCCATCATCGGCAGAATCGGCGTGGACGGCGCGCTGTACAAATCCATGGAGTTCACCGGCCCGGGGGTGGCCTCCCTCTCGATGGACGACCGCCTGTGCATCTGCAACATGGCCATCGAGGCCGGCGCCAAGAACGGCATCTTCCCGGTGGACGATGTGACCAGGACCTACCTGGCCGGCCGCAGCCAGCGCGAGCCCGTCTACTACGAGGCCGACCCCGACGCCGAGTACGAGCAGACCATCGAGATCGACCTGTCCGGGCTGGAGCCCACCGTCAGCTATCCCCACCTGCCCGAGAACACCCACCCCGCCAGCGAGGGCGGCAGCATCCGCATCGACCAGGTGGTGATCGGCAGCTGCACCAACGGCCGCCTGGAGGACATGGAGGCCGCCTACAACATCCTCAAGGGCCGGCACATCGCCAAGGGGGTGCGGGGCATCATCATCCCCGCCACCATGGCCGTCTATAAGGAGTGCATCCTCCGGGGCTGGACCGAGGCCTTTATCGACGCGGGCTGCATCGTGTCCACCCCCACCTGCGGGCCCTGCCTGGGCGGCTATATGGGCATCCTGGCCGAGGGCGAGCGGTGCGTGTCCACCACCAACCGCAACTTTGTGGGCCGGATGGGCCATGTGAAGAGCGAGGTCTACCTGGCCAGCCCGGCCACCGCCGCCGCCAGCGCCCTGACCGGCTTCATCACCGACCCGCGCACCGTTTGAGAGGAGGAGCACTGTCATGAACGCGAAAGGACACGTTTTCAAATACCCGGACAACGTCGATACCGACGTCATCATCCCCGCCCGCTACCTGAATACCCAGGACGCCAAAGAGCTGGCCTCCCACTGCATGGAGGACATCGACAAGAGCTTCGTCGCCCGGGTGCAGCCCGGGGACGTGATGGTGGGCGGCTGGAACTTTGGCTGCGGCTCCAGCCGGGAGCACGCCCCCCTGTGCATCAAGACCAGCGGCATCTCGGTGGTCATCGCCAAGAGCTTTGCCCGTATCTTCTACCGCAACAGCATCAACATCGGCCTGCCCATCCTGGAGTGCCCGGCGGCGGCCGACGCCATCGCGGCGGGGGACCTGGTGAGCGTGGATTTTGACACCGGCGTCATCACCGACGAGACCACCGGCGCCACCTTCCAGGCCGAGCCCTTCCCGCCCTTCATCCAGGAGATCATCGCTGCCGGCGGCCTGATGAACTCCATCCGCGCCAGGCAGTAAGGAGGGACCGCACATGGAAAAGAACATCGCCGTCATCTGGGGCGACTGCGCCAGCCCCGAGATCGTCCGCCAGGCCCTGCGGGTGCTGGACAAAGTAGCCGAAAAGTTCGGCCACACCTTCCACTACATCGACACCGCCATGGGCGGCGAGGCCATCGACAAATACGGCGACCCGCTGCCCCAGCACGAGCTGGACAAGTGCCTGGCCGCCGACAGCGTCCTGCTGGGGGCGGTGGGCGGCCCCAAGTGGGAGGGCCTGCCCGGCGCCCAGCGCCCCGAAAAGGGCCTGCTGCGGCTGCGGGCCGGGATGGGCCTGTACTCCAACAGCCGCCCCGCCAAAATCTGGCCCCAGCTGGCCCCGGCCAGCCCCCTCAAGCCCGAGATCGTGGCCAAGGGCATCGACTTCATCATCGTGCGGGAGCTGACCGGCGGCGTCTACTTTGGCGAGCACCGCACCGACACCCTGCCCAGCGGCGAAAAGCAGGCGGTGGACATCATGCCCTACACCGAGCACGAGATCGAGCGGATCGGCCGCATCGGCTTTGAGACGGCCCGCAAGCGCCGCAAAAAGCTGTGCTGCGTGGACAAGGCCAACGTGCTGGACACCAGCCGCCTGTGGCGCGCGGTGATGCACCGGCTGAAGGACGAATACCCCGACGTGGCGTACAGCGAGATGTTCGTGGACAACTGCGCCATGCAGATCGTCAAGGACCCGGCCCAGTTCGACGTCATCGTCACCGAAAATATGTTCGGCGACATCCTCTCGGACGAAGCCTCCATGATCACCGGCTCCATCGGGATGATCCCCTCCTCCTCGCTGGGGGACGGCACCCGGGGCCTGTACGAGCCCATCCACGGCTCGGCCCCCGACATCGCAGGGCAGGACAAGGTCAACCCCACCGCCTGCATCCTGTCCGCCGCCATGATGCTGCGCTACAGCTTCGGCATGGCGGCCGAGGCCGACTGCATCGAGGCCGCCGTGGGCAAGGTGCTGGACAAGGGCCTGCGCACCGCCGACAATATGTCGGAGGGCTGCACCTGCCTGGGCTGCGCCGCCATGGGCGACGCCATCCTGGCAGAAATGTAAAAACAAAAGGTCCCCCGCTCTGTGGGCCAAAGCCGGAGCGGGGGACTTGCTGTGTCTCAACAAAGGAACAGGGAGCTGCATTGCTGCAGCCCCCCATTGACGATATTTGGCGGGTGTGCCCCTTCCCGCATTTCTTTTGGCCCAAAGGGCGTGTAGCAGCACGGTCTCTACTTCAAATATCATCTTATCCTATGTATATTATACCAGAATCATTCCCGCTTGTAAAGCAACGGATATTTTTCCATGAGTTTGTGCAGGTTTTTATCCCGAAGGCGGTAGAACGTCATAATGGAATTTTTATGGCCGGGAACATCTGTCCCGAGCGCCAATCTCACGACGACATTCAGGTTGGTCTCAGGCAGACGCCGGACTGCAAAAATGGTCCCTGCATGCTTGGTGTCCTGCAGGATCAGGTCGGGAGACAGAACCGTACAGGCGCCGTACGCCTGAAACAGGCAATAGTCCTGCGGATGGCGGGCCTGGATGTGCGCCAGGCGTTCATCGGTGACGATGATTTCGGCGGTTTGCAGCGCCCCGAAAACAGGCTGCAAATGCAAAAGGGTGGGATCAAGAAAACCCAGTGACAAAAACGCTATGATACTCACCCTCCCGACCGCGTGTGATGGAGTAAGTATACAATACTTTTGGGACGCTGTAAAGAAATGACGGCGAACTGTGTTGAAATTGTCTCATTTGACAAATCACAAATTTTGAACTATACTGTTCACGATCAACGTTTTCTGACGGAAAAGGAAAGAAGCGGGGCCCTGCGCCCTGCCCGGAAAAAGAGAGGGACCATCATGCTGACACTGGACAAAATCTACCACGCCGCCTTCGTGCTGCGGGATGTGGCGCGGCGCACCGACCTGATCGAGGCCCCGCACCTGTCCCGCCACGGCGGGCAGCTCTACCTCAAGACCGAGAACCTGCAGGTGACTGGCAGCTTCAAGGTGCGGGGGGCCTATTACAAGATCAGCCAGCTTTCCCCCGAGGAGCGGGCCAAAGGGGTCATCGCCTGCTCGGCGGGCAACCATGCCCAGGGCGTGGCCCTGGCCGCCACCCGGATGGGCATCCGGAGCATCGTCTGCATGCCGGACGGCGCCCCCATCATGAAGGTGGAAAACACCAAGAACCTGGGCGCGGAGGTCTGCCTGGTGCCCGGCACCTACGACGACGCCCACGACTACGCGGTCAGCCTCCAGGCCGAGACGGGCATGACCTTCATCCACCCTTACGACGACGAGCTGGTCATTGCCGGGCAGGGGACCATCGGCCTGGAGATCCTGGACCAGCTGCCCGACCTGGATGCGGTGATCGTCCCCATCGGGGGCGGCGGGCTGATCGCGGGCATCGCCTTCACCATCAAGAGCCTGCGGCCCGACGTCAAGGTCTACGGCGTCCAGGCGGCCGGGGCCCCCAGTATGTACCTGTCGGTGCGGGATCACTGCTACCAGACCCTGGACACCGCCGCCACCTTTGCCGACGGCATCCAGGTCAAGACCCCCGGCGAGCTGACCTATGAGCTGTGCGAAAAATACGTGGACGAGGTGGTCACCGTCAACGAGGACGAGATCGCCGCGGCCATCCTGTCCCTGATGGAGAACCAGAAGCTGGTGGCCGAGGGCGCCGGCGCAGTGCCGGTGGCGGCGGCCCTCTTCGACAAGCTGCCCATCCAGGGCAAAAAGGCGGTGTGCGTGCTGTCCGGCGGCAACATCGACGTGAACATCCTCAGCCGGGTCATCACCCGGGGCCTGATCATGAGCGGCCGCAAGGCCAACCTGACCATCGCCCTGGAGGACAAGCCCGGCCAGCTGACCCGGGTGTCCAGCATCGTGGCCGAGTGCGGCGGCAATGTGGTGTCGGTCCAATACGACGGCTCCGACCCCAACATGCCCATTTCCAGCTGCTTCCTCAAGCTGGGCATGGAGACCCGCGACGCCGCCCAGATCGAGCAGATCCGGACCGAGCTGTCCAAAGCCGGCTTCCAGCTGGTGAACGAACGCACCTGAGGCGGCCCCGCCGCCCTGCAAGAAAGGAGCTTTTGCCATGAATGTGATCTCCACTTCCAACGCGCCCGCCGCCATCGGGCCTTACAGCCAGGCCCTCGACCTGGGGGACCTGGTGTTCGTCTCGGGCCAGCTGCCCGTGGACCCCGCCACCGGCCGGATGCCCGACACGGTGGAGGCCCAGGCCGCCCAGAGCCTGGCCAACCTCCGGGCCATCCTGGCCGAAGCCGGCTTGACCATGGCCCATGTGGTCAAGACGGTGATCTTCCTGGCGGACATCAACGATTTTGCCGCCGTCAACGGCGTGTACGCCCAGGCGTTCGTCCAGCCCTATCCCGCCCGCAGCTGCGTGCAGGTGGCGGCCATCCCCAAGGGGGCCCGGCTGGAGATCGAGTGCATCGCCCGGCGCTGAGCAACACAGGCAAGGTAAAAGCCCTGCGGAGAACGCGGATGCGTTTCAGACTGTCAAAAAAGTCCCGTCCAGCCGACATGTGCGGATGGACGGGACACATACAGGGAAATTGAGCGCTGAGAGTGTGCGAGCCGCCTTGCGGCGAGTGCGCGGTTCAGCGCTCAATTTTGTCCCCAGGGGGATACCAGGGGGAAGGAATTTCTGTCCTGCGCAGCAGGCAGAAATGGGTTCCCCCTGGAGCGTGGCGCTTTTGCGACACGCTGGAACGCGGATGCGTTTTCCACAGGGCTTTTTGTCGGTTCAGGCGGCGCTCTGGGCCGGGGCGGAGGGGGCGGAGGTGGCCGATTCGCTGGCGGCGGCGCCCTCCGTGGTCCCGGCCGTCTCCTCCGGGGCAACGATCCGGCTGTGGGCCACATGGGTGCGCAGGTAGTCCACCCAGGCGGTGTAACCCTCGGGCTTCAGGTGGTAGCCGTCGGGCTGGGCGTATTCGGCCCGCAGGTCGCCGTTTTCGTCGGCCAGCACCTCCCACAGGTCCAGGAAATAGCAGCCCTTTTCCACCGCCAGGGCGGCCAGGTCGTTGTTCACCTGGATGAACCGCTCGGCGTACATCCCGCTGTGGCGGGCGTCGGCGGACACTTCGGGCCGCACCGGCGTGATGGACTGGACGTAGATGTCGGCGTCGGGCAGCAGCTCCCGGATGCGGTCCAGCATCAGCCCGTAATAGTTCAGGAAGCTGGAGTAATCCCGGTCTTGGGTCAGGACGTTGGTGCCCAGCAGGATGTAGACCGACTGGGGCGCGTAGGACACCAGGGCGTCCAGCGGCACCTCTTCCACGCCGTCCACCCGCTTGCAGGTGGAGCCGTTGACCACCGCGCTGGGCCCCACCCCGCGGTACGCGCAGTAGTGGGCGTTGGGCAGGCCGGTGTCGTAGATCTGCATCCCCTGGGTGATGCTGTCCCCCAGAAAGACTGCGGTGTCAAAAAAGCTCAGGTCCACCGGCTGGGCCTCGGTGGCCGGCATGGAGGCCAGCCGGAAATCCATCGCGGTGGTCACGCCGTCGGCCAGCTTCTGGACGGTGGTGCTGGTCTGCCGGGTGTAGCTGAGGGTGCGCCACTCGGCGCTGGGCAGGGCCTGCTCCAGCAGGGTGGCCTGGGGCTCGCTGCGGCTGGGCGGGGTAGGGTAGAGCTGGCGCCACAGCACCCATACGCCGCACAGCAGCACCAGCAGCACCAGCGCCAGAAAGGTGGTGAACATCCTGCGCCAGCGCCTGTGCAGCACGTGGCGGCGGTATTCCTGATAATCTGCCATAGGCAGCACCTCCTTGCCCCGGCGGGGGGCGGTTCGTCATGGTTCTGCTTTTATTATAGCGGTTTGCAGGCCCGGGCGCAAGCGGCAGATGCAAGTCTGGAAAGCCGGGCGGCTTTATGCTATACTTATAAAATAAGACCATGAGACGCCCCGGCTGGCCCGGCGGCAGGAATCCTTTTACAGAAAGCAGGTATCACCCCATGCGCACAGACCCTTCGCTGCACTATCTGGACAACGCGGCCACCACCATGGTTGACCCCGCGGTGGCCGAGGTCATCCACGACGCCATGCTCCGGCACTGGGCCAACCCCTCCTCCCTGTACCCGCCGGGTGCGGAGAGCGAGGCCGCCCTGAACCATGCCCGGGCGGCCCTGGCCCGCACCATCGGCTGCAAGAGCCGGGAGTTTTACTTCACCTCCTGCGGCAGCGAGGGGAACAACCTGGCCCTGCTGGGCGGGGCGCGCAGCCGCACCTTTGGCAAAAAGATCCTCTGCTCGGGGTTTGAGCATCCCAGCGTCCGCCGCCCGCTGGAGGCGCTGGCCGGCTCGGGCTGGCAGGTGGAGTTCGTGCCGCCCGCCGCCGACGGCAGCCTGGATGTGGACCGGCTGCTGGAGCGGGTGGACCGGGCCACCATCCTGGTGGCCTGCATGATGGTGAACAACGAGACCGGGGCCCGCTGCGATGTGGAAAAGCTGGCCCGGGAGACCAAAGCCCTGAACAGCCGCACCATGGTCCACGTGGACGGCGTCCAGGCCTGGATGCGGCTGCCGGTCCGGCTGGAGGGCAGCGGCATCGACAGCTTCACGGTCAGCGGCCACAAGATCCACGCCCCCAAGGGGGTGGGCGGGCTGTACCTCAGCGACCGGCTGGCCCAGAGCTTTCAGCCCCCCTACCTGGGCGGCGAGCAGGAGCGGGGGCTGCGCCCCGGCACCGAGAACCTGCCCTACGCCCTGGGGCTGGAGGCGGCGGCCCGCAAACTGGCCCCCGGCCTGGCCGGGCGCGCCAGCCACATCCGGGCCCTGAACCAGCGGCTGCGGGCAGGGCTGGCCGCCTTTCCCACCGTGGAGATCAACAGCCCGGCGGACGCGGTGCCCGAAATTTTGAACTTCAGCGAGAACAAGGTCAAAAGCGAGACCATGCTGGCCTGGCTGGCCGAGGCGAAGATCTACGTCTCGTCGGCCTCCGCCTGCGGCCGGGGCGAGCCCAGCCACACCCTGGAAGCCATGGGCCGCCCGGCCAAAGCGGTGGACACCGCCATCCGGGTGTCCTTCTGCGCCGGGAACACCGAGGAGGACGTGGACGCCTTCCTCGAGCGGTTCGAGGCGGGGATGAAGCAGCTGCAGGGGATCTGACCGGCTGAGAAAGCGACGTTTGACGATCATTACGGGCGCGCCCCGGCCCCGCGGGCCGGCCAGCGCCATCACAGAGAGGAATACAGGATGCAGGATATGCAGGAAGTTATCATCGGCTACCAGGGGGAGATGTCCCTCAAGGGGCTGAACCGGAATCAGTTTGAATCCGCCACCATCAAGATCCTGCGCTACCGTGTCAAGGACGCGGGGCGCTTCCGGATCTGGTGCGCGCAGTCCACCTTCTACATCGAGCCGGAGGACGCCGAAGCCGACCTGGACCTGGCCTTTGCCCGGGTGTCCAAAGTGTTCGGCCTGGCGGCGGTCAGCCGCAGCGCCGTCTGCGAAAAGGACTTCGACGCCATCTGCCAGACCGCCGAAAGCTATCTGGGGGCCGCCCTGGCCCGGGCCAAAACCTTCAAGGTGGAGGCCCGCCGGGCGGACAAGACCTTCCCCATGGACAGCCCCGCCCTGATGCGGGAGCTGGGAGCCTATCTGCTGGAGCGCCACCCCCGCTTGAAGGTGGACGTCCACGATCCCGACTGCAAGGTCATCGTGGAGATCCGGGACCGGGGGGCCTACGTCCACGGGCCCAAAGTCCCCGGCGAGGGGGGCCTGCCGGTGGGCACCAGCGGCCGGGCGCTGAATATGCTGTCCGGCGGCATCGACAGCCCGGTGGCTGCCTACCGGATGGCCAAGCGGGGCCTGGCGCTGGACCACATCCATTTCGCCTCGCCCCCCTACACCTCCGAGCGGGCCCGCCGCAAGGTGATCGCCCTGGCCCGGCACACCAGCGTCTACACCGGCAGCTGCAACCTGTTCGTGGTGCCCTACACCCGCCCCCAGGAGTGCATCCGGGACAACGCCCCGCCCATGCTGTTCACCGTGCTGATGCGCCGCAGCATGATGCGGATCGCCGGCCAGATCGCCCGGCGGCAGGGCTGCGAGGCCCTGATCACCGGCGAGAGCCTGGCCCAGGTGGCCAGCCAGACCGTCCAGGCCATCCGCTGCACCGACGCCGCCCAGGACCTGCCGGTGCTGCGGCCCCTGATCGGGATGGACAAGACCGAGATCATCGAGACGGCCCGCCGCATCGGCACCTTTGAGACCAGCATCCTGCCCTACGAGGACTGCTGCACCATCTTTACGCCGCCCCACCCCAAGCTGCGCCCCACCCTGGAAGAGGTGCTGGAGGCCGAGGCCGCCATGCCGGACCTGCCCGGCCTGGAGGCCGAAGCGGCGGCGGAGGCCGAGCGGGTGCGCATCCGCATCGACGACGAGCCCGAAGTGTAAGGAGGCAGAGCCATGACCGCAGAGATCATCAGCGTGGGCACCGAGCTGCTGCTCGGCAACATCCTGAACACCAACGCCCAGTTCCTCAGCCAGGAGCTGGCGGCCCTGGGCATCACCGTCCAGCGGCAGAGCACCATCGGGGACAACCACGACCGCCTGGCCGAGTGGGTGGAGGCGGCCAAAGCCCGGGCGGACCTGCTGGTCTTTACCGGGGGGCTGGGCCCCACCGCCGACGACCTGACCAAAGAGACGGTGGCCGCCTGCTATGGGGACAGCCTGACCTTCGACCCCGAGGAGTGGGAGAAGATCACCTCCTTCTTTGCCCGGATGGGCCGGCAGACCACCCCCAACAACCGCAAACAGGCCATGGTGCCGGTCCACGGCCAGAAGATCCCCAACGCCCACGGCACCGCGCCGGGGGCCTGGTTCGAGCAGGAGGGCCGCTGCGCCGTCCTGATGCCGGGGGTGCCCGCCGAGATGAAGGCCATGTGGGCCGAACAGGTGCGCCCCCGCCTGCTGGCAAGGCAGAACTGCACCCTGCACTCCCTGACGCTGCGGGTGCTGGGGGGCGAAAGCGACATCGAATACCGGGTGCGCGGCCTGCTGAAAAACGAAAACCCCACCGCCGCCATCTACTGCAAGACCGGCGAAAGCGAGATCCGGATCACCGCCCGGGCCGCCAGCGACCAGGACGGGGCGCAAATGTGCCGGGCATATGCCAAAAAGTTCTATGATCTGCTGGGGGACGCGGTGTATGATGAAGATGTGCCGGGGCTGGCCCACACGGTGGTCCACACCCTGGCGGCCAGGGGGCTGACCCTTTCCACCGCCGAAAGCTGCACCGGCGGCATGATCGCCCAGCAGCTGACGGGGGTGCCGGGGGCCAGCGACGTCTTTGGCTACGGCTTTGTCACCTACTGGGAGCAGGCCAAGGCCAGGCTGCTGGGGGTGGACCCGGCGGTCATCGAACGGTACAACGTGGTGTCGGGGCCGGTGGCCGCCCAGATGGCCCGGGGGGCCCGGTCGGCGTCCGGGTCGGACCTGGCGGTGGCCGTCACCGGCCTGGCCGGGCCCGGGGGCGGGGACGCCGTCCGTCCGGTGGGCACCGTCTACATCGCCGGGGCGGCCGGGACAAGCGTCTTTGTGGAAAAGTTCCACTACGTCCGCCCGGACCGGGAAAACACCCGGGCCCGGGCCGCCCACGCAGCCCTGGAGCTGGCGCTGCGGCTGGCCCAGGGCAAAGCGCCGGCAGGCTGCTACCGCATCGACGCGGCGGCCTGCAGCGACCCGGCGGCCCTGGCCGCCCTGGACGGGGCGCTGATCCTATAACGACAAGCAGGGGGGAACGAGGATGGCAGCAGCAAGCGAGAGCCGGGTGCTTCGGTTCTTCGGGGTGGAGGAGGCGCAGGTGCGGCAGGCCGCGTCCGGCCTGGCGGGGCGGTGCAGCCTGGCCCGGATCGAGACGCGGGCTCAGGGGGCCGAGACCCTGCTGGCCCTGACCGCGCCCCCTTCCGCCCTGCGGAAAGCCGAGGGGCTGCTGGCCCGGACCTTTCCGGGCGGGCTGTACGGCGCGGGGGGCGACACCCTGGCCCACTGCGCCGCCCGGGCGCTGGTCCAGCGTGACCGGCTGCTGGCCTGCGCCGACACCCTGGCCCTGGACCTGCTGGCCCCCCGGCTGGAGGGGCAGGCAGGGGTGGATGCCTGCTTCGACTTTGGGGCGGGCAGCTGCGCCGACCCCGCCGCCCTGGCCAGGATCGAGGCGGGGGCGCGCCGCTGCCAGGGCCCCGGCCCTTCGGAGCCGGTGTGGGACGAGCTGTGCCGGCTGCGGGCCGCCCTCCGGGTGACCCACGCCGACTTTGTGGCCGGGGCCATCCCCCTGCCGGAGGGGACCCTGACCGCCGTAGCGGGCCGCCGGGGCAGCTGGCTGTACCGGGTCCCGGCGGGGGACAACCCCGCCCTCTGGCTGCTGGACCTGGTCCGCCGGGCCGCTTTGGGATGCCCTCAGGCCCCGGGGGTCAGCTTCACCCTCCACGGGGACCGTCCCGCCCTGGCTGCGGACCGTCCGGCCCTGCAGCTGCCCGCCGCCGCGCCCTCGGCCGCCGCGCTGGAAGCCGCCCTGGCCGCCCGCCCGGAGCAGGAGCCCGCCGCGGCCCTGCCCCACCGCAGCCGCTGGCCGGCGCGGCTGGCGTTCCTGCTGCTGGTGCTGGCGGCGGTGGGCCTGGCGGCCGCCTTCCGCCTCACCGGCGGCGACCTGGCCGCCCTGCCCGAGGTGCTGCGCAGCCTGCCCGAGGGCCCGGGGATGCCGGCCCATTCCGGCGCAACCCTGCTGTGAGCATAAAAAACAGCTCCCCTAGCCGCATGGCTGAGGGAGCTGTCAGCGTGTCGCAAAAGCTCCACGCTCCAGGGGGAACCCATTTCTGCCCGCATACGCGGGACAGAAATTCCTTCCCCCTGGTATCCCCCTGGGGACAAAATTTGGCGCTGAACCGCGCACTCGCCGCAAGGCGGCTCGCACACTCTCAGCGCCAAATTTCCCTGTATGTGTCCCGTCCATCCGCACATGTCGGCTGGACGGGACTTTTTTGACGGTCTGTGCGGGTTATCCGCTTATTTCTTGGGGTACAGGTCGGGGTGGTACTGCTGGCAGGTGCACTTTTTCCACTTGAGGCCGCTGCCGCAGGGGCAGGGATCGTTGCGGCCGATCTTGCCCACCCGCACCGGCTTGTTGGCCGCGCCGGCCACCTGGCCGGCTGCTGCCGCCTTGGCGCCGGCGCTCTGGCCGGTCAGCTTCTGGCGCAGGGCCGCCACGTCGGCCTGGTTGGCGGGGCCGGGGTTGGCTGCGCCCAGAGGGGCGGCAGGCTGCGCCTGGGGGGCCGGGGCCGGCTGGGCAGCCGGGGCAGCCTTGGGGGCGGGCTGGGCCGGGGCCTGCGGCTGCTGGGCGGGCTTGGGCTGCACCGGGCGCACCTCGATCATCAGCAGCATCTTGACGGTGTCCTCCCGGATGGAGTCCACCATCTGGTCGAACATGTCAAAGCCCTCGATGCGGTATTCCACCACCGGGTCTTTCTGGCCGTAGCTGCGCAGGGAGATGCCCTTGCGCAGCTGGTCCATGTTGTCGATGTGGTCCATCCAGTAGCGGTCGACGCAGCGCAGCAGGCAGATGCGCTCCAGCTCCCGCATCAGGGGCGCGCCGTAGCGGGCTTCCTTGTCGGCAAAGACTTTCATGCCGCGGTCGTAAAGGGTGTCGGCCACCCCCTGGGCGGTCAGGCCGGCCAGCTCGCTGTCGGTGTAGTGGAAGTCGCTGTCGGTGGTCAGCCAGCCGTTGTAGTGGCGGCGGAGGGCGGCAAAGTCCCAGGTGGACTTGTCCTCGCCGGCCAGGAACAGCGCGCAGCTGCTGTCCACGTTGTCCCGCAGCATCTTGTGGATGTCGGCGCTGACGTCCTCGCCGTCCAGCACCTTGTGGCGCTGGCCATAGATGATCTCGCGCTGCTGGTTCATGACGTCGTCGTAGCGCAGCACGTTTTTGCGGATCTCAAAGTTGCGGCCCTCCAGCTTTTTCTGGGCGCTCTCGATGGTGGAGGTGATCATCCGGGTCTCGATGGGGGTGTCCTCGTCCAGGCCCATGGAGTTCATCAGGTTCTGGACCCGCTCGCCTCCAAACAGGCGCATCAGGTCGTCCTCCAGGCTGAGGTAGAAGCGGGAGGCGCCGGGGTCGCCCTGACGGCCGGCGCGGCCCCGCAGCTGGTTGTCGATGCGGCGGCTCTCGTGCCGCTCGGTGCCGATGATGAACAGGCCGCCGGCCTCCCGGACCTGCTGGGCCTCCTCGGCAATCTCGTCCTTATACTGGCGGTACAGCTCGTCGAAGCGGGCCCGGGCGGCCAGGATGTGGGGGTCGGTGGTGTCGCCGTGGCCGTCGGCCTCGATCAGCAGGGCCTCCACCTGCTCGGGCAGGGCGTCCTGGGGGGCGTCGGGGTTCAGCAGCTTTTCGCAGAACTGCTCTTTGCGCATCTGGGCCTTGGCCATGAACTCGGCGTTGCCGCCCAGCATGATGTCGGTGCCGCGGCCGGCCATGTTGGTGGCGATGGTGATGGCGCCCTTCTTGCCGGCCTGGGCCACGATCTCGGCCTCGCGCTCGTGGTTCTTGGCGTTCAGCACGTTGAAATCTTTGGTCCGCTTCTGCAGCATCTTGGCCAGGATCTCGCTCTTTTCCACGCTGACGGTGCCCACCAGGACCGGCTGGCCCTTGGCGTGGCACTCCATCACCTGGTCGATGACGGCGCGGTACTTGCCGGCCACGGTGGAGTAGACCACGTCGGGGTAGTCCTTGCGGATGTTGGGCTTGTTGGTGGGGACGGTGACGATGTTCAGGCCGTAGATCTCGGTGAACTCGGTGGCCTCGGTGCGGGCTGTACCGGTCATGCCGGCCAGCTTTTTGTACATGCGGAAATAGTTCTGGAAGGTGATGGTGGCCAGGGTCTTACTCTCGGAGGCGATGTGGACCCCTTCCTTGGCCTCGATGGCCTGGTGCAGGCCCTCGTTGTAGCGGCGGCCGATCATCAGGCGGCCGGTGAACTCGTCCACGATGATGACCTCGCCGTCCTTGACCACATAGTCGATGTCCTTTTTCATGACGCCGTGGGCCTTGATGGCCTGCTCGATGTGGTGGACCAGGGTCATGTTCTCGGCGGCGGCCAGGTTTTCGACCTTGAAATAGTCCTCGGCCTTTTTGATGCCGCTGGCGGTCAGGGTGGCGGTCTTGTGCTTTTCGTCCACCACGTAATCGCCGTCGGCCTGGTCGTCGGCCTCCTCTTTGCTCTCCAGCTCGACCACCACGCTCTTGCGCAGGGTGCGGACGAACTGGTCCACCTGGGTGTACAGGGAGGAGGAGTCCTCCCCGCGGCCCGAGATGATGAGGGGGGTGCGGGCCTCGTCGATGAGGATGGAGTCCACCTCGTCCACGATGGCGTAGGCGTGGCCGCGCTGGACCATGTTGGCCTTGTAGGTCACCATGTTGTCGCGCAGGTAGTCGAAGCCGAACTCGTTGTTGGTGCCGTAGGTGATGTCGGCGTTGTAGGCCTTGCGGCGGGCTGCGCCGTCCAGCCCGGGGACGATCAGGCCCACCGTCAGCCCCAGCCAGCGGTAGAGCTTGCCCATCCACTCGCTGTCGCGCTTGGCAAGGTAGTCGTTGACGGTGACCACATGGACCCCCTCGCCCGACAGGGCGTTGAGGTAGGCGGGCAGGGTGGCCACCAGGGTCTTGCCCTCGCCGGTCTGCATCTCGGCGATGTTGGCCCGGTGGAGGGCGATGCCGCCCACCACCTGCACCGGGAAGTGCTTCATCCCCAAAACGCGCCAGGCGGCCTCGCGGCAGGTGGCAAAGGCCTCGGGCAGGATGTCGTCCAGGGTCTCGCCTTTGGCCAGGCGGTCTTTCAGGGCGGGGGTCTGGGCCTGCAGCTCGCTGTCGGACATGGCCGCATAAGTGGGCTCCAGGTCAAGGACCTTTTTGGCGATGGGATTGATCTTCTTCAGTTCGCGGTCCGAGAAGGAACCAAAGATCTTTTCTACCAGGGACATAGTTTCACCTCAAAATCGTGTGTCTATCGGAAAACGGGCGGCAAAGCAGCCCGCTGTGTCTGCTTTCACGCATCTTTTATAATACACCAAAGCGGGAAGGGGTGTCAAACATTTGGGGCGGTTTCCGGTAAATTTTCTGTGAACAGGAAAAGAAAAGCCGCTCTGCGCACGGCACAGGGCGGCAAAAAGCGATTTTACAGCAGGCCGGGCAGGTCGGCCAGGCGGTCGATGACGGTGCAGCCGGTGGCCTCCAGCCGGGGGCGGGTCTGGTGGCCGCCGGCGTAGAGGATGCACCGCACCCCCATGGCCCGGGCGGTCTCGGCGTCGTGGTCGGTGTCGCCCACCATCAGGCAGCGGGCCGGGTCGGCCCCGCTGGCGGCGATGTAGTCCCGCCCCAGCTGCACCTTGCCGGCGCCGTAGATGTCCGATAGGCCCAGCATGGCCTGGAAGGCGTCCCCCAGCCCCCGGCGGGCGGCCTGCTGGGCCAGATAGTCCCGGCGGGAGACGGACAGCAGGGCCTGCCCGATGCCCCGGCCTGCCAGCGCCCGGATGACGCCGGCGGCGCCCTCGGTCAGGGGGCAGGCGTCCACCCCGGCGTTGTAGCGCTGCATATAGCTCTCGGCCAGAAGGGGGAAGGGGTCGCGCCCAAAGTCGAACCCCACCCGGCGGTAATAGTCCTCGATGGGGAAGCCGAACACCGACCGGTAGGCGTCCAGGTCATACCGCTGGGGATAGCCGTATTCGTCCAGCAGCCCGTTCAGGCAGCCGCAGGAATAAGCGGCGTCGTCCATCAGGGTGCCGTTCCAGTCCCAGAAAACAAGCGAAGGTGCAGCCATGACAGCCTCCTGGAAAGGGTCAGGCGGTGCGGACGCCTTCGTCGGTGAAGGCCTGCCGCAGCCGCGGATTGCGTTCGATCAGGCGGACCAGCGCCACGCCCAGCACCCCGCAGCTGATGACCTCGCCCGCGCCCACCGAAAGGGCGTTGGCCAGGATGAGGGCCGGGGTGGCCGGCGTGTCGGAGAAAAAGACCGCGATCTCAGTGCCGACGATGACGGCGTTCCAGAGGATCGGGGGCAGGGCCGCCGGGATGGCCAGGCCGCCCACCCGGGCGTGCCGCACCGCGTAGGTGCACAGGCAGGCCAGGAAGGTGGCCAGGGTGCCAAAGACCACGTCGATCATGGTGGAGCCCAGCAGGTTGGCCAGGGCGCAGCCCAGGGTGACGCCCAGGATGTACTCGGGCCCGAAGAGGGGCAGCAGGCACAGGGCCTCGGCCACGCGCACCTGGACGGCCCCGTAAGAGAAGGGGGCCAGCCCCAGGCACAGGGCCACATAGAGGGCTGCCACCACGGCGCAGCGGGCCAGTTTGCGGACGGTAAGGGTTTCCTTGTTCATAGGTACAATACTCCCAGCGGAAAGATTTTGACCTTCCGGGGCCGCCAGCCCCCGGAGGTTTGGCCCGGCGGAGACCGCCGGGGAGCCTAAAATCCTAAGTTGCTCTTTGATACGCTATTCGGATTTGAGGTGGCGCAAAGCGCGCCGCAGAACAGTATAGCACAAACCGGCGTTTTGGGCAAGGAACCGGCGGGCCGAAAAACCGCCCGGGCGGGACTTTGGGCAGTCCGACGCCCGGGCGGGGTGCTTGCCGTGGGATGGTTCAGCGCCGCTTGCCGGTGTAGGCAATGGCGATGGTGTCGGGGCCGGTGTTGGCCGAGACGACGCCGCCCAGCTCAAAGAGGGTCAGCGGCTCCTGGCCAAAGGCCTTTTTGCAGGCGCGGCGCAGGTCTTCCGCCTGTTTGATGCCGGTGTGGCCGATCATATACTCAAAATCCTCGACGCCGGCGGTGCGCTTTTTGCACAGCTCCACCATGGAGGGGATCACCTTGTCGTCGCCGCGGACCTTGCTTTCCACCACCGTTTTGCCGTCGATCAGGGTGATGATGGGGCGCAGGCCCAGCAGCTCGCCGGCAAAGGCCGCGGCAGCGGAGATGCGGCCGCTCTTTTTCATCTGGCGCAGGCTGTAGGGGCCCAGGATGACCTCCATCTGGCTCATTTTGTCGTTGAACTCATGGACGACGTGGCGCAGCTCGGCCCCGTTGCGCAGCTTGCGGGCCAGCTCGCAGACATACCAGCCGAACACCATGGAGTAGGTGTGGCTGTCCAGCAGGTGGATCTTCATCTTGTGCTCGGGGCGCTCCTCCCGCAGCATGCCCTGGGCGATGACCGCGTTGTCGTAGGTGGAAGAGCCGGTCCGGTTGATGGTGATGTGGACCACGTCGGTGTAGCCGGCGTCCACATACTCGCAGTATTTCTGGCAGAACTGGATGGGGGTGATGGCCGCGGTGGAGGGCACGCCCTTGGCCTGGCGCATCAGCTGGTAAAATTCCTCGTTGGTGCAGCTGACCCGCTCGAGGTAATCGACACCGTCCAGCAGGATGTGGAAGCTCATGATGTCGATGCCGTACTTGTCGGCCAGTGCCTGGGGGATGTCGCAGGAGGAGTCGGTCAGGATGGCGATTTTGTTCATAGTAGTCCTCATTTCCATTCGTAGTCACGCAGATGGCCGTGGTCGAGCAGTTCGGGAAAATCCCATTGACGCAGCACTTCGTAGACGCCCACCGCCACACTGTTGGACAAATTCAGGCTGCGGGCGCCTTCCCGCATGGGCATACGGATGCACCAGTCCTGATGGGCGGCCAGCAGAGCTTCCGGCAGGCCCGCGTCCTCCCTGCCGAATACCAGATACGCCCCGTCCGGGTAGGCCACGTCGGTGTAGCGGCGGGGAGCTTTGGTGGAAAAATAGTAGTAAGGCCCCTCGTTGCGCGCAAAGAAATCGTCGAGGCCCTGATAATATGTTATATCAAGCATGGGCCAATAGTCAAGCCCCGCGTGCTTTAATTTTTTATCGTCGATGGCAAAGCCCATCGGCCCCACCAGGTGCAGCCGGCAGGCGGTGCAGGCGCAGGTGCGGGCCACATTGCCGGTGTTCTGGGGGATGCGCGGCTCCACCAGGACGATGTTCAAAGTGGGTTTGTGCTCCATGGTTTCCTCCGTTTCCCCGGTGGGGGTTCAAAACTCCGGCATGGGGGCCAGGCGGGGCAGCAGCGGCTCGAACCAGACCCCGAAGCGGGTGTCGGCGGTGCGGGGGGTCTGCTGGATGGCCTGGGCCACAAAGCCGGCGGCCGCGTCGGCGGCGGCGCTGAGGACGTTGCCCCGCAGCAGCGACCCCGTCACGATGGCCCCGAACAGGTCCCCCGTGCCGGGGAAACTGCGGTCGATGTGGAGGTGGCGGACCACAAAGGGCTCGTCGCCCGCCCCGGCGCAGCCCACGAATTTGCCCATGGGCAGCCCGGTGACCACCACCCGCCCGGCCAGGCCGGTCAGCCGGCCGGCCAGGTCCAGGGCTTCGCCGTCCGAGATAACGTCGGGCAGGGCGGGGTCCAGGCCCAGCAGCAGCCTGGCCTCGGTCAGGTTGGGCAGGATCAGGCTGGCCTGGCGGCACAGGTCCCGCACCTTGTCGATGACGGAGGGCGCAAAGCCGCTGTAGGGCCGGCCGCCGTCGGCCATGACCGGGTCCACCACCTTGAGGGCATCCGGCCAGAGCCGGAACGCCTCGGCGGCCAGGTCCACCAGGGTCTCGCTGCCCAGGTAGCCGGTGTAGATGCAGTCGAAGGCGAGGCCCAGCTCCCGGTAGTGGGCCAGGGCGGCGTGGCCGTAGGCTTCGCAGTCCAGGCGGGCGGGGGCGCCCAGCCCCCCGGTATGGGTGGACAGCAGCATGGTGGGCAGGGCCACCGGCTGCACCCCCATGACGGCCAGCACCGGCAGGATGACCGCCAGGCTGCACCGCCCTGCGCCGGACAGATCGTGGATGCAGAGGACTTTTTTGGGTTCGGTTGGCAAAGGACAAGTCTCCTTTCATACATGCGGGGTGCCGGCGGCAAACCCTGCCGCCGGGGCGCTGCATAGGATGGGATAGCCGGGGGCCCGCCCGGGCATACTATCACTGGCCGGGGCACCGGCACAAACCAACGGGAGGGCACTGTTTATGAAAGAACATCAGGTACGTTCCGCCGCCGGGATGCTGCTCGGCATGGCGGCAGGCGCAGCGGTGGGGGCCGCCGGCGTGATGGCGGCGGTCCACACCGACCCCCGGGGCGTCCGCAAAGCGGCCCGCAAAATGGCCAAAGGGGCCGAGCACGCGGTGGACCGTCTGGACAAGATGGCTGGCGACATCATGGAAAAGTTTTGACCGGCCCCTACCCGGGCAAAAAAAGACTGCGGCAGGCGCTGCGCCCCGCAGTCTTTTTGTGTCCCGCGACGCTTTACAGGACGGCGATGCACATCCGGGCGGTCTTGGTGGTCTCGCCCAGCAGGTCAACGTCCATCTCGATGGCGCAGGTGACCACCAGCGAGCGGCTGACGTTGCTGCCGGTGAGCACCGAGGAGGGCAGGTTGCGGATGGTCAGGACGGCGGAGCCGTCGTCTAGGCTGCCGGACACCTCGCCGTCGTAGGAGATGTCGCCGATGGTCAGGCCGGACAGGTGCCCGGTGAACACCACGGTGGAGACGGTCTGGATGGGCAGGTGCAGGGTGTAGGTGCCGTTGGACTGGCGGACCAGGGTGGCCTCGCGGCCGTCGTCGACGCCGTCGTTGACCTCCGAGTAGCCCTCGCTGTCCTCTTCCCAGAAGGTGACTGCGACGGGCAGGGTGGCCGTGACGCCGCCGGCGGCTGCACCCACCGCCCCGGCTGCCAGGCTGCCCGCCACCGCCAGCATCAGAGCCAGCAGCGCGGCGCACAGCCGTTTATAACAAAGGGTATGGGTCATAATAAACATCCTTTCCTGTGGGGCGGCCCAGCCGGTACGCTGTGCAAACTACCCCACTATCAAGATAGCACCATTTGAAGAGAATGTCAAGGGCAGGTCAAATTTTGGGGCAGGCGCCCGGGCGCGTCCAGCGGGCGGAACAGGCGAGGCGGGGCGCCGCAGCCCGGAGCGCGCCGTTTGCCGGCACGCGGAAACATCCCTCCCCGCAGGGCGGGGAGGGATGTGCAGGCACGCTGGTTCAGCGATTATTCAAAGTTGGGGTCATCCTTCAGCAGGTGGATGTTGGTGATGAAGGCGCTCTGCTCGGGGTCCTTGAAGGGGGCCGCGGCCACGTACTTGTTCAGCTGGACCGCGGTGCGCATGGGATCGGCAATGGTGCCGGCGCCGCCGATGCAGCCGCCGGGGCAGCCCATGCCCTCCAGCAGGTAGCCGTTGTACTTGCCGGCCTTGGCCATCATCAGCATCTTCTTGCAGTTGGCCAGGCCCTCGGCCGAGGCGATCTTGACCTCCTTGTCGGGGTGCCACTCGTGGATCTTGTCGGCCACAGCCTTGGCCACGCCGCCCGACTGGGCAAAGCCGCGGCCTGCGGCGGAGCCATAGTGCAGCTCCTCGTCCTCGGTGGCGGGGATGGACAGGTCGACGCCCTTGGCCTCCATGATGCCGGCCAGCTCCTCAAAGGTCAGCACGAAGTCCACGTCGCTGCGGACGTGCCGGCGGGAAGCCTCCAGCTTCTTGGCGGCGCAGGGCCCGATGAAGCACATGCGGGCCTCGGGGTCGGCCGCCTTGATCATACGGGCGGTAAAGACCATGGGGGTCATGGTCATCGAGATGTTCTTGGCCATGTCGGGGAAGAGGGTCTTGGCCATCATGCTCCAGGCCGGGCAGCAGGAGGTCGCCATAAAGTTCAGCTTGTCCGGCACTTCCTTCAAGAAGTCGTGGGCCTCGTCCACGGTGCACAGGTCGGCGCCGATGGCAACTTCCACCGTGTCGCAGAAGCCCACCTGCTCGAGGGCGGCGCGCAGCTTCTGGGTGGTGTTCAGGGCGGGGAACTGGTTGACGAAGGCCGGGGCCACCAGGGCGTAGACCCGGTCGCCGCGGTTGAAGCTCTGGATCAGCTGGTAGATCTGGCCCTTGTCGGCAATGGCGCCGAAGGGGCAGTTGACCAGGCACTGGCCGCAGGAGACGCACTTGGAATAGTCGATCTCGGCGCGGCCCAGCGCGTCCGAATGGATGGCGCCCATGCCGCAGGCCGAAGCGCAGGGGCGCTCGGTCTTGACGATGGCGTGGTAGGGGCAGACGTCCACGCAGCGGCCGCACTTGATGCACTTCTCCTGGTCGATGGTGGAGCGGCCGGACTCCCAGACGATGGCGTTCTTGGGGCAGACTTCCATACAGGGGTGGGCCAGGCAGCCCTGGCACAGGTCCGAGACCTTGACCATCTTTTCGGGGCAGCGGTTGCAGGCGAACTTGATGACGTTGACCAGCGGGGGGTCGTAGTACTTGTCGGCGATGTTGGCGTCCTCCAGGCCCGAGACCACGCTGTTGTGCTCGTCCATGCGGCGGGTGGGCAGGCCGATGGCCAGGCGGACGCGCTCCTCAACGATGGCCCGCTCCAGGAAGATGTCCTTGCGCAGTTTGCCCTCCTCGCCGGGGATGATCTTATAGGGGATGCTGCGCATCATGTGGTTTGCCTGCTCGCCCTTGACGTTGGCGTAGGCCATCCGGGCGACTTCGGTGAATACCGCCCGCCGGATCTGGATGACGGTGGTATTGATGCCTCTGAAGCTCATTCCAAACTCTCCTTTACTCTGCTTGCTCTGCTGGGTACCCGGCCTGCGGCCCGCGGGGGCCGTGCCATGGGTCGGGCGGCGTGTTCCAGGGTGCGAAGGACCAGTTCCCCTGCGCCGTCTCATACAATTTTATTTTATCACATTTTACCCGCCTTGAAAAGGGAGAACGTGAAAAAAACGTCAAAGCCGTCCCGGCTCACACCAGCTCGGCCCGCACCCGGGCGCCGTCGTACCGGCCCAGGCGCACCCGGACGATCTGCCCGGCGGCGCAGCCGGGGGCGGCCACGGCCACCGGCACGTACAGCCGGGTGTAGCCGGTGAACACGGTGGCCGAAAGAGGCGTTTCCAGCAGCACCTCGTCCTCGGTGCCTTCCAGCCCGGCCAGCACCCGGGCCCGCACGGCCTCGGCGCGCAGGTGCATCCGGCGGCTGCGGGCCTGCTTTTCCTCCTCGACGACCTGGTCGGGGAAGCTGTAGGCCGGGGTGCCCTCCCGCCGGGAGTAGGGGAACACGTGCACCCGCAGGAAGCCCACCTGCTCCAGGAAGGCGCAGCTGGCCTCAAAGTCCGCCTCCGTCTCGCCGGGGAAGCCGCAGATGCAGTCGGTGGTAAAGCTGACCGGCCGGCTGCCGTAGGCCGCCCGCAGCTGCTTCACCACTTCCAGATACTGGGCGGTGGTGTAGGGGCGGCGCATCCGGCGCAGGGTGGCGTCGCAGCCGCTCTGCAGGCTGAGGTGGAACTGGGGGCAGAGCTTGTCCACCGCGGCCATCCGGCGGATGTCCTCCGGGGTGAGCATATCGGGGTCGAGGCTGCCCAGCCGGATGCGTTCGATGCCCTCCACCGCGGCGCACTGCTCGATCAGCTCACAGAGGCTGGTGCCGGTGTCGGAGCCGTAGCTGGGCAGGGAAATGGCGCTGAGCACCGCCTCCCGGTAGCCGGCGGCGGCCAGCTGGCGCAGCTCGGCCAGGATGCTGGCCTGGGCGCGGCTGCGCACCGGGCCCCGGGCCCGGGGGATGACGCAGTAGGCGCAGCGGCGGTTGCACCCGTCCTCCACCTTGATGAAAGCGCGGGTGTGGGTCTCGAAGCGCTCCACCGGCAGCTCTTCAAAGGCCTCGCCCCGCTCGTGGGGCTGGATGGCGACGATCCGCTCGTGGCCCTCCAGCAGCTGGTTCACATAGCCCAGGATGGCCCGGCGGTTGGTGGTGCCGCAGACGAGGTCGGCCTCCGGCATTTGGGCGGCGGCCTCGGGGCTGGCCTGGGGCCAGCAGCCCGACATGACGGTGACGGCGCCGGGGTTTTTGCGCTTGGCCTGCCGCAGCCACTTGCGGCTTTTCTGGGCCCCGAAGTTGGTGACGGTGCAGCTGTTGACGATGTAGACGTCGGCGTCCTCGCCGTCGGGCACGACGGTGAAGCCGTTGCGCTTGAACAGCTGCTCCAGGGCCTCGGTCTCGTTCAGGTTCACCTTGCAGCCAAGGGTATAAAAACAAACACGCATGGGGTATCCTTTCCTAAAAGAGGGGGCCCGCCGGGGCGCCGGGCGCCGGCCCCGCGGGGGCAGGCGGGCCTGGGGATTTCGCCCTTCCTTGCGGCGGGATGGGCTGGTTCGTTCAAAGTATAGCGGATACCGCCCCAAAAGGCAAGCGGGCATGAACAGGCCGCCGGCTGCATACAATCGAACCAGATCAATCTGACGGACGGATGGAGGCAAGAGGCATGGGAGCTGGAACGGTACGGGGACGGAACGCATGGATGGGCGCGGCCCGGCGCTGGGCGGCGGCGCTCTGCCTGGCGGGGCTGGCGCTGGGGCTGCCGGGCCTGCCGGCGCGGGCCGTGGAGGGCGGCGCCCAGCTGGTGCCGGCCGAGGCGGGGGCGGGCCTGTCCCTGCCCTGCCGCGCGGCGGTGCTGGTGGACCAGGGGACCGGGACGGTGCTGTATGAAAAAGACGCCGACCGGCAGATGCCCATTGCGTCCATCACCAAGGTGATGACCCTGCTTTTGACCTTTGAGGCCCTGCACAACAGGCAGCTGACCCTGGATACCCCGGTGCCGGTGAGCGAGCACGCCGCCAGCATGGGGGGCAGCCAGGTCTGGCTGGAGCCGGGGGAACACTTTACCCTGGACGAGATGCTGCGGGCCATCTGCGTGTCCAGCGCCAACGACGCCGCCGTGGCGGTGGCCGAGCTGGTGGGGGGCAGCGAGGAGGCCTTTGTGGCCCGGATGAACGCCAAGGCCGCGGAATTGGGCATGACCGGCACCACCTTCAAAAACGCCTGCGGCCTGGATACCGAGGGCCACCTGTCCACCGCCCGGGACGTGGCGGTGATGAGCCGGGCCATCCTCCGCGAATGCCCCGAGGTGCTGCACTACAGCGGCATCTGGACCGACACCCTGCGGGGTGGGGAGACCATGCTGGTGAACACCAACAAGCTGCTGCGCCGCTACGAGGGCATCACCGGCCTCAAGACCGGCACCACCGGGGGCGCGGGGGTGTGCATCTCGGCGTCGGCCAGCCGGGACGGGCTGGACCTGATCGCGGTGGTGCTGGGGTCGGACTCCAGCGCCGAGCGGTTCGACTCCGCCACCCGCCTGCTGGACTACGGCTTTGCCAACTACGAGGCCGCGCCCCTGCCCGACCTGTCGGGGCGGCCCCTGTACCTGGATGTGACCGGCAGCGACGGCCTCGACGTCCCCCTGGATTACAGCGCCCTGCCCGAACGGCTGCTGGTGCCCCGGGGCGGCGCTTCGGCCCTGACCGCCTCCGTCGAGCTGCCCGGGGCAGTCCCGGCCCCCCTCTCCCGGGGGGACGAGGTGGGGACGGTGACCATCGCTGCCAACGGGACGCCGGTGGGCAGCTGGCCCATCTGCGCCGCCGCCGGCGCGGCGCCGCTGGACTTTGACGCCGCGGTGCGCCTGATGCTGGAAAGCCTGCTGTGAACCCCCCGCCGGCCCTCCGGGCCCGGAGCCGGGAAGGGCGGGGGAATACCTAAATGACCAGAATTTACCATCGGGTCCCCGGGGGGCTTGTTAAAATTGTATGAATCCGGAGGATTTTGGCCTTGACTTTATGGAGGCGGGACGGTACACTTAGATAAAGATTTTCTTCGCCGCAGGAAGGCGGGCCTCCGCCCCCTTCCTCCAGCGTGGAACCATACAGGAAAAGGAACAGTTTGGAGGCCAAGAACATGAGCGTTTCGTTTAATACCAAACACCTCACTCCGTTTATCAGCGAGGACGAGTTCGCCGCCATTTACCCGCAGGTGGCCGCGGCCCACGAGCAGCTGGAAGCCAAGACCGGCCCCGGCAACGATTTCCTGGGCTGGATGTACCTGCCCCGCGATTACGATAAAGAAGAGTTTGGCCGCATCCAGGACGCGGCCCGGAAGATCCGCAGCGACTCCGACGTGCTGGTGGTGGCCGGCATCGGCGGCAGCTACCTGGGCGCCCGCGCCGTGGTGGAGGCCGTCAAGGGCGTCTACCACAACGAGCTGGAAGAGGGCCTGAAGGTCTACTTCTGCGGCAACAGCATCAGCCCCACCGCCCTGAACGACATCATCGCGCTGTGCAAGGGCAAGCGCTTCTCCATCAACGTCATCTCCAAGTCGGGCACCACCACCGAGACCAGCCTGGCGTTCCGTGTCCTGCGCAAGCTGCTGGAGGACCAGGTGGGCGTGGAGGAAGCCAACAAGCGGATCTACGCCACCACCGACCGGGCCCGCGGCACCCTCAAGCAGCTGGCCGACAGCCAGGGCTGGCCCACCTTCGTGGTGCCGGACGACGTGGGCGGCCGCTACTCGGTGCTTTCGGCCGTGGGCCTGCTGCCCATCGCCGCCGCCGGCATCGACATCGGCGAGCTGATGCAGGGCGCTGCCGACGCCATGGAGCGCTTCTCGGTCCTCAGCCCCGACAACGACGCCTACAAGTACGCCGCCGCCCGCAACATCCTCAGCCGCAAGGGCAAGCAGATCGAGATCCTCGAGTGCTACGAGCCCAACTTTGCCCTGATGAACGAGTGGTACAAGCAGCTGTTCGGCGAGAGCGAGGGCAAGGACAACAAGGGCCTGTTCCCCGCAAGCTGCATCTTCTCCACCGACCTGCACTCCATGGGCCAGTTCATCCAGGAGGGCACCCGCAATATGTTCGAGACCATCGTCAACGTCAAGAACCCCGCCAAGGACCTCTACATCGAGGAGCTGGAGGGCAACTTCGACGGCCTGAACTTCCTGGCCGGCCAGAACATGAGCGTGGTCAACCGCAAGGCGATGGAGGGCACCATCCTGGCCCACACCGACGGCGGCGTGCCCCAGCTGCTGATCGACGTGGACGACCTGTCGGCCTACAACGTGGGCTACCTGATCTACTTCTTCTGGCGTGCCTGCGCCTGCAGCGGCTACCTGCTGGGTGTCAACCCCTTCAACCAGCCGGGCGTCGAGAGCTACAAGAAGAATATGTTCGCGCTGCTGGGCAAGCCGGGCTACGAGAGCCTGACCGCCGAGCTGGAGGCAAAGCTCCGGTAAGATCCCCCATTCAAAAACGGAATCCCCCGCCGCCAGGCGTGGAAAATACAGGAGGCTATATTATGATTAGACTGATTGTCGGTACCAAGGGCTCGGGCAAAACCAAGGCAATGATCGATATGATCAATGAGTCGGTCCGCACGACCAAAGGCAGCGTCGTGGTGGTGGAAAAGGGCATGAAACTGACCTATGACATCGCTTCGGCTGCCCGCCTCATCGACCTCGACGAATATAAGATCCAGGGCGGCGAGATGCTCTACGGCTTTGTCGCAGGGCTGATGGCCAGCAACTACGACATCACCGATATCTACATCGACGGCATCCTCAAGGTGCTGGACCACGACATCAACCGCCTGGGCGTGGTGCTGGACGAGATGGCCGCCATTGCCGGCGACAGCGTCCGCGTCACCGTCACCGTCAGCGCCGACGAGGCCATGCTGCCCCACAACGTCAAGAAGTACCTGTGATTTTTACCCTTTGCCCCTGCGGGGAAAGCGGACAGGCCGGTGCGCTGGAGGCGCACCGGCCTTATCCGGTCAGGGGAGAGAAAAATTTTCTTGCCGGTGCGCAATTTGGGGCTTGACACAGGCCGCCTTTGGCGCTATACTTACAAGGCAGCTTTTTAGAGGTGTACTATGCAATTTGACCTGAGAAGGTTCATCGCATCCGGCCGCGCAGACTGGGCGCAGACGTTTGAATGCGACCTGTCGGGGCGCGACTTCGCCGGTTCGCGGATCGAAGCGCCCGTCACGGCCAGCTTTACAGCGCAGGCGGACGGGGACGAAGTGCGGATGACTTTGCGGGCAAGCGCATCGGTGCATGGCGAATGCGCGCGCTGCCTCGACCCCGTCAGCTTTGACGCCCGGGTGGAGGCAGAGTGGACGGCGCGGGAGCGGGATCTGGACGACCCGGACTTTGAACTGCCCCTGACCCCAGCGGGCAGCATCGACCTGGACGACTGGCTCTACCAGGAGTTTTTGTTCCAGATCCCCGGGGTGCTGCTGTGCAGCCCCGACTGCCCGGGCCTGTGCCCCCAGTGCGGGCGCAAACGTCCCTGCTCCTGCCCGGCTGCGCCCGAATCGAGCGTACAGCCGGATGCGAGGCTGAGCGTACTGAAATCACTGCTGAACTGATATTCCATCCAAGGAGGTGCAAACTATGGCAGTACCCAAGAGACATCTTTCCAAGGCCCGCCGCGACAAGCGCCGCAGCAACGTCTGGAAGCTGGAGGCCCCCACGCTGGTGAAGTGCAGCAACTGCGGCTCTTTCAAGCTCCCCCACCAGGCCTGCGGCAACTGCGGCTACTACAAGGGCGAGGAAGTCATCAAGAAGGGCTGATTTGCATTTTACTTGGTGGCAACATGGATGTATGACAGAAGGGGAGGGCATACCATGCCTTCCCCTTCTTCGCGTTATACGGGGATGTTCCCCGGTTTTTCTGCGCGGCGGCGGGCGGCTCTGCCCCATGGGCGCCCCTGACCGCCGCTGCCCCGGGGCATGCCCCGCAGGCGCCCTTCCGGCTGTGCCCACCGCCCGGCCGGAGGGGACCGACATTCGTTTTTCTGAAAGGAGGCGGCAGCCATGGCCATGAAGATCGACGCGGTGGCCCCCGGCTCGGATGCGGCGGCCCTGGGCCTTGGCCCCGGGGACGAGCTGCTGGCAGTGGACGGCAACGTCCTGAACGACGCGCTGGATTACCAGTTTTATACCGACAGCCCCGGCTTCCACCTGACCGCCCGGGTGGGGGGCCGGATGCAGGAGTGGGATGTGGCCCGGCAGCCCGGCGAGGACTTTGGGTGCAGCTTTGCCACCTATCTGGGGGACAAAAAGCACTCCTGCGCCAACCGCTGCATCTTCTGCTTCATCGACCAGCTGCCGCCGGGGATGCGCAAAAGCCTGTACTTCAAGGACGACGACGAGCGGCTGTCCTTTTTGTTCGGCAACTATATCACCATGACCAATATGCACGATCATGAGATCGACCGGATCATCCGGATGCATATTTCCCCCATCAATGTGTCGGTCCACACCACCAACCCCGAGCTGCGGTCCAGGATGCTGGCCAACCGCCGGGGCGGCGAGACATTGCGCTATCTGGAGCGGCTGGCCCGGGCCGGCATCGCCGTCAACTGCCAGCTGGTCCTCTGCCGGGGGGTCAACGACGGGGACGAGCTGCGCCGCACCCTGACCGACCTGCTGGACCTGGGGCCCATGGTCCAGAGCATCGCCGCGGTGCCCTGCGGCATCACCGACTACCGGCAGGGGCTGTACCCCCAGGTCCCCTACGACGCGGCCTCCAGCGCCGAAGTCATCGACATCATGGAGGCGTTTGGGGAGCAGGCCCTGGCCCGCTACGGCAGCCGGATCGTCTACCCCAGCGACGAGTGGTACCTGAACGCCGGCCGCCCCATCCCGCCGGCGGCGTTCTACGAGGAGTTTGCCCAGCTGGAAAACGGGGTGGGGATGTGGCGGCTGTACGAGGACAGCTTCCGGGCCGAGCTGGCCCGGCCCCATGCCGTCTACGGCGAAAAAAAGATGGACGTGGTCACGGGGACCATGGCCGCCCCCCTGATCACCGCCATGATGGACGAGCTGCACCGGCAGTACCCCATGATCTCGGTGACGGTGCACCCCATCCGCAACCGCTATTTTGGCGGCAACGTGGGGGTGGCGGGCCTGGTGACGGCCACCGACATCATCGAACAGTGCCAGGGCAGGCTGGCCAGCGGCGTGCTGGGCGTGCCGGAAGTGATGCTGCGCAGCGAGCGGGATATGTTCCTGGACAGCGTCACGGTGGAAGAGCTGGCCCGGAAGCTGGGGGTCCGGGTGGAGATCCTGCCCGCCGACGGCGGCAAGGAGGCCCGCGCCCTGCTGCGCAGCGGGCTGCACATCTCCCGCCGCAGAAAGCCCAAAACGGAGGAAACAAGCCATGAGTAAACCCATCGTCGCAGTGGTGGGCCGGCCCAATGTGGGCAAGTCCACCCTGTTCAATAAACTGTGCGGCCAGCGGCTGGCCATCGTCGAGGACACCCCCGGCATCACCCGCGACCGCATCTTCGCCCCCTGCGAATGGCAGGGCCGCGAGCTGCTGCTGGTGGACACCGGCGGCATCGAGCCCAAGGCCACCGAGGGCATCCTGGCCCATATGCGCCAGCAGGCCCAGATCGCCATCGACACCGCCGACTGCATCGTCTTTGTGGTGGACGTCCGCTCGGGGATGACCGCCTCGGACGAGGAGGTGGCCCATATGCTGCGCCGCAGCCGCAAGCCGGTGGTGCTGGCGGTGAACAAGTGCGACAGCGTCGGCGAGCCGCCGGCCGAGATGTACGAGTTCTACAACCTGGGCTTTGAAGAAGTGATGCCTGTGTCGGCCGTGCACGGCCACGGCACCGGCGATCTGCTGGACGCCGTCTGCACCCATCTCGACTTTTCCGAGACGGTGGTGGAGGAGGACCGCATCCCGGTGGCCATCATCGGGCGGCCCAACGTGGGCAAGTCCAGCCTGACCAACCGCATCCTGGGGGAGGAACGGATGATCGTGGCCGACGAGGCCGGCACCACCCGGGACGCCATCGACACCCCGGTGGACAACCAGTTCGGCAAGTTCATCTTTACCGACACCGCCGGCCTGCGCCGCCGCTCCAACATCGGCGAAGGGCTGGAGCGCTATATGGTGGTGCGGGCCCTGGCCGCGGTGGAGCGCAGCCGGGTGGCCCTGATCCTGGTGGACGCCACCGTAGGCTTCACCGAGCAGGACAGCAAGATCGCCGGCTATGCCCACGAGCAGGGCAAGGCCTGCATTATCGTGGTCAACAAGTGGGACGCGGTGGAAGGCAAGGAGACCAACACCATGGAGCTGCAGCGCCGGGGCTACGCCGAGTGCTTCAGCTTTATGAGCTATGCGCCGATCATCTTCATTTCGGCCCAGACGGGGTACAACATCGACCGGCTGATGCGGCTGATCCGGGAGGTGGACACCCAGAACGGCGCCCGCGTCCCCACCGGCGTGCTGAACGAGATGCTGGCCCGCGCCACCGCCCGGGTCCAGCCCCCCACCGACAAGGGCCGCCGCCTGAAGATCTTCTACCTGACCCAGGCGTCCACCCGCCCGCCCACGTTCGTGGCCTTTGTCAACTCCAAACCGCTGTTCCATTTCAGCTACCAGCGGTATCTCATCAACCAGATCCGTGAGAGCTTCAGCCTGGAGCACACCCCCATCCGCCTGGTGGTCCGCGAGCGGGGCACCGGCCAGGTGGGCGCGAAGGACGTTTGAGTCTCTCTTGGTTCGCCCCCGGCCTTGCCGGACGGCTGCCGGGGCTGAAAAGGGGAAAAGGGCATAGAAGGAGGAAAAACTATGCTGATGGACATTTTGATCGTCCTGGCGGTGGCGCTGGAAGCCTACCTGCTGGGCAGCATCGACACGGGGATCCTGGTCTCGCGGCTCGTTTACCACGACGACGTCCGCAAGCACGGCAGCGGCGCGGCGGGCATGACCAACATGCTGCGCACCTTTGGCAAGAGGGCTGCCGCCATGACCGCCGCCGGCGACGTGCTGAAAGGGATCCTGGCGGTCTGCATCGGCCGGTGGCTGTTCACCTTCCTGTCCGGGGAGCTGTTCAGCCAGTACCTGGGGGTCTACCTGGCGGCCATCCTGGCCGTGGTGGGCCACCTGAAACCCATCTACTTTGGCTTTAAGGGGGGCAAGGGCGTCCTGGTGGCCGGCGGGGCTATTCTGGCCGTCCAGCCCATCCTGTTCCCCTGCCTGTTCGTCATCTTCCTGGCCTGCCTCATCCCCACCGGGATGGTCTCGCTGGGCAGCATCGTCATGGCTGTCTGCTACCCCTTCCTGACCCTGGGCTACGGCCTGCTCACCGGCCTGCCCGCCGGGGACCTGGCCGTCACCACCATAGGGTCCGCCATCATGGCGGCGATGGTGTTCTACATGCACCGCTCCAACCTCCAGCGCATCCGCGAGGGCAAGGAGTACCGCTTTGGCCGCAAGGGCAAGGACGGCAAGGACAAGACCTGAAACCAGCGTGTCGCAAAAGCGACACGCTCCAGGGGGAACCCATTTCTGCCCGCATGCGCGGGACAGAAATTCCTTCCCCCTGACTCTCTTGCGCTTAGCCGATTTTCGCGGCGCGCCACGGTGGGCGCTTGCGAAAACCGGAGCGCTGCGCCAGCCGCGCCTTCGCTGCTTCGTCCACTGGACGCGCTTGGCGCGGCTGCCCCCTGGGGACAAAATTTGGCGCTGAACCGCGCACTCGCCGCAAGGCGGCTCGCACACTCTCAGCGCCAAATTTCCCTGTATGTGTCCCGACCGTACGCGCATGTCGTCCGGTCGGGATTTTTTTGCGGTCCGGGCGGCAGCGCTCAGCAGATGCGGGGCAGCTGGGCGCCGGCCAGTTTGCCGAGGATGCGGCTGCCGCCGAAGCTGTTGTGCAGCACCACCTGGCCGGGCCGGGCGGCGGTCACACGGCCGATTCGGGCCGCGCCCTCGCCGCCGGGCACGGACCGCAGGGCTGCCAGAACGGCGCTGGCTGCCTCCGGCGCGCAGACTGCCAGCATCCGGCCCTCGCAGGCGGAATAGAGGGGGTCCAGGCCCAGCAGGCTGCAGGCGGCCGCCACCGGCGGGTCGATGGGGATCGCTTCCTCCTCCAGTTCGATGCACAGGGGGGTGCCCTCCACGAATTCGTTCAGGGTGGTGGCAATGCCGCCCCGGGTGGGGTCCCGCAGCATCCGCACCCCGCCGGCCGCCAGGGCCGCGGCGCTCAGCCGGTGCAGGGGGAGGCAGTCGGACAGCAGGGTACCTTCGCAGGGCAGGTCGCCCCGTGCCATCAGGACGGCCGCGCCGTGGCAGCCCACGCTGCCGCTGACCAGCACGGCGTCGCCTTCCCGCAGGGCGCTGCGCCCCAGGCCGGGCGCGCACAGCACCCCCACGCCGGCGGTGTTGATGTAGATGCCGTCGCCCCGGCCCCGCTCCACCACCTTGGTGTCGCCGGTGACGATCTGCACCCCGGCCTGCCGGGCGGCCTCAGCCGCCGAGGCAGCCACGGCCCGCAGGTCGTCCAGGGCAAAGCCCTCCTCCAAAATCAGGGAAAAGCTCAGGTACCGGGGCACGCCCCCGGCCATGCACAGGTCGTTGACGGTGCCGCAGACGGCCAGCTTGCCAATATCCCCCCCGGGAAACCGCCAGGGCGTGACGACAAAACTGTCGGTGGAAAAGACCGGCGGCCCCTCCAGCGGGGGCAGCACCGCGCCGTCCCCCAGTTGGCAGAGGGCCGTGTTGGCAAAGGCCGGAACAAGGATCTGGTCGATCAGCTGGGCGGTCTTGAGGCCGCCGCTGCCGTAGTCCAATGTAATGATCTCCTGCATGATACACCTCGTTTCCATGCGCGTCAGGCGCCCCCGTATTTCCACGCCGCCGCACAGGCTCCCTCGGAGGAGACCATGCAGGGCCCCACCGGGTCGGCAGGGGTGCAGGCCCGCCCGAACAGGGGGCATTCCCGCGGGCCGCACACCCCCCGCAGCACCGCGCCGCACCGGCAGCCGGGGGTCTCGGTCTCCGGCTCCGGCGCAAGACCGAACTTTCGGACCGCGTCCCAGGGGGCGAAGGCTTCTTTCAGGGCAAGGCCGCTGGCAGGGATGGGCCCCAGCCCCCGCCAGACGCTGGGGACCGGCCGGAACACCTGCTCCATGGCGGCCTGGGCCGCGGGGTTGCCCTCGTCCCGCACCAGGCGGGTGTATTCGTTTTCCAGGGCGGGGCGGCCCTCGGCGCGCATCCGGGCCAGCCGCCAGACCGAATAGAGGATGTCCCCGGCTTCGAACCCGCTGACCACGGCGGGCAGGCCGTAGTCCCGGGGCAGGAAGGCGAAGGCCGCCGCCCCGGTGACCGCCGCGACGTGCCCCGGGCAGAGGAAACCGTCCACCGCAAAGTCCGGCGCGGCGATCAGGGCCCGCAGGGCGGGCTCGGTCCGTTTGAGCAGGCAGAGGACCGAAAAATTGGTCAGCCCCTCTTCGGCGGCGGCCAGGATGCAGGCGGCGGTGCCGGGGGCGGTGGTCTCAAAGCCCACCCCCAGAAAGACCACCTCGGCCGCGGGGTCGGCCCGGGCGGCTTCCAGTGCGTCCATGGGGGAGTAGACGGTCTGGACTCTGGCGCCCAGGGCCCGGCGGCGCAGCAGGGTGTCCCCCCGCGCCGTGCCCGGCACCCGCAGCAGGTCGCCATAGCTGGCGACGATCACGCCGGGGCGCTGGCTCAGCCGGAGGATGGCGTCGATGGCGCCGGCCGGCGTCACGCAGACCGGGCACCCCGGCCCGGACACCAGCCGGACCCCCGGGGCCAGCAGCTCCCGCAGCCCGGCCTGGGCGATGGCCATGGTGTGGGTGCCGCAGATCTCCATGATGCGCAAAGGCCGCGCCCCGTCCGTCAGGCTGCGGATGGCCCGGACCAGGGCGGCGGCATTGGAGGGCCGGCGGAAATCCGCCTCACTGGGCGGCATCGACGGCCTCCTGGATGCAGGCCAGGTTTTCCCGGGCCTGCTGCTCGGTCAGTTTTTCGATGGCAAAGCCTGCGTGGACCATGGCGTAGTCCCCGGGCTGGATGCCGGGGACAAAATCCACCCGCAGCTTCTGGGTCAGGCCGCCGGCCTCGCCCACGGCCTGTTTGCCGTCCACCGACAGGATCTTCAGCGGTACTGCCAAACACATGGCGCTTCTCTCCTTTTTGTGTGGATGTCAGAGTGCTGCCCGGGCCGCGATGGCCAGCTGGCCCAGGGCCAGCCCCTCGTCGCTGGGGGAGACGCGGCGGTGGGTGCAGACGGCAAAGCCGCCGGCTTCCAGCAGGCGGGTGACCTCGCGCAGCAGGTATTGGTTCAGAAAGACCCCGCCGGACAGCACGACGGGCAGCCGGTCCGGGTTGAGGGCGCGGCATTGCTCCAGGGCCATCCGGGCCAGGGCGTCCATAAAGCCTCTTGCAATGGCGGCGGGGGACACCCCTGCCGCCGCGTCGGCGCAGAGGGCGGCGGCCAGGGGCCGGGTGTCGAACCGGCGGACGCCCCCCTCCTCGTAAAAAGCCAGGGGATAGGCCCGTCCGGGGATGTCCCTGCAGGCCAGAGATTCCAGCAGGGCGGGGGCCTGGCCGTCGTAGCCGGCGTCCACCCGGCCGGCCAGCAGGGCGTAAACGCCGTCGAACAGCCGCCCCACGCTGCTGGCCCCGGGGCAGGCGATCCCTTTTTCCAGCATGGTCCGGAGGGCCTGCCGCCCGGGCAGGGCCCTCATCAGGGGCAGGGCGTTCAGGACCTCGGCAGGGACCCCGGCGTCCCAGGCCAGGGCCAGGCCGGTGCGGCCGATCTGCCGGACGGCGGCGTCGCCTCCCGGCAGGGGGACGGGCCGGATCGAGCCTACCCGCCGGAACCCGTCGTAGCCCCCCCGGAGGAACTCGCCGCCCCAGATGCTGCCGTCGCTGCCCAGGCCGGTGCCGTCCCACACGATGCCGAAGGCCGGGCCGGCCAGCCGGTTGTCGGCCATGCAGGCGGCCATGTGGGCCCAGTGGTGCTGCACCTGCAGCAGGGGCAGGCCCCGCTCCGCGGCCATGGCCTGGGCCTCCCGGGTGGAAAAATAGTCGGGGTGCAGGTCGCAGGCCAGGGCCCGGGGCACGATGCCGAACAGCCGCAGCTGGGTCTTGAGGGCGGCGCGGTAGTGATCCAGAGTCTCGGCGTTTTTCAGATCGCCGATGTGCTGGCTGAGAAAGACGTGGCGGTCCCGCCCGGCGGCAAAGCCCGCCTTCTGCTCGGCCCCCAGGGCCAGCACCCCGTCGGCGGCGCTGTCCGGCATGACCAGCGGCTGGGGGGCGTAGCCCCGGCTGCGGCGGAAAAAACATTCCCGCCCCTGCCAGACCGCCACAAGGGAATCGTCGCAGCGGTTCACGATGGGGCGGTCGTGGAGCAGGTAGCCGTCTGCGATCCCCTGCAGCCCGGCCAGGGCTTCGTCGTTGCCGGTCATCACGGGGCAGCCGGGCAGGTTGGCGCTGGTCAGGACCAGCGCCGCCGGGCCGCCGGCGCTGCCGTCCGCCAGCAGGACATGGAGCGGGGTGTAGGGCAGCAGGACGCCGAGGCGGCGGTTCTCGCTCAGGCAGGCAAGGCCCGCCGCATCCGGCCGCTTTTCCAGCAGGACGATGGGCCGCCGGGGGCTTTGCAGCAGGGCGGCTTCGTCCTCCGAGACAAGGCAGAGCTGCCGCGCCGTGTCCAGATCGCGGCAGAGGACGGCCAGGGGCTTTTCGGGGCGGCGCTTGCGGCGGCGCAGGCGGAGGACGGCCGCTTCGTTCCGGGCGTCGCAGGCCAGGTGGATGCCGCCGGTCCCCTTGACCGCGACCGTCTGGCCTGCGGCCAGGGCCCGCTGGGCCAGGGCGATGGGGTCGCCGGGCAGGGCCTGCCCCCCATCGTCCAGATAAAAGGCCCGGGGCCCGCAGGCGGGGCAGCAGTTGGGCTGGGCGTGGTAGCGGCGGCTGCCCAGGTCGGCGTATTCGGCGGCGCAGTCGCGGCACATGGCAAACCCGGCCATGGAGGTATTGGCCCGGTCGTAGGGCAGGGCCCGCAGGATGGAAAAGCGGGGCCCACAGTCGGTGCAGTTGATGAAAGGATAGCGGTACCGCCGGCCGGCCGGGTCGGCCATTTCCCGCAGGCAGGCGGGGCAGGGGGCCAGGTCGGGGGCGGCCAGGGTGGCCGCGCCGCCGGCGGTGCTGGGCAGGATGGCAAAGGCGGTCTCGCCCCGGCAGGCGGGCAGGGGCTGCACCGTGACCTGTTCCACCACGGCCAGGGGCGGCGGCCCGGCGCGCAGGGTGCGGACGAACGCCTCGATGGCGTCGGGCGGGCCCTCCAGCTCCAGCTCCACCCCGGCGGGGGTGTTGCGGGCCCAGCCGCCCAGGCCCAGCCGGGACGCGAGCCGGTGGAGGAACGGCCGGAACCCCACCCCCTGCACGATGCCGGCCACAAGGATGTGTACCCGGCGGGAGCCGGCCTCAGGCCAGCGCGGCACGGATGCGCCCGGCCAGATGGCCGGCCAGCTGGTCCAGCCCCTCGCCGGTGCGGGCCGACAGCTGGAACAGCGGGCCCTGGGGGTTGACGCCCCGGTAGTCGGCGGCGACGCGGTCCAGGTCGAATGCAAAATAGGGCAGCATATCGCACTTGGTCAGGGCCAGGCAGTCGGTGTCGGTGAACATGAGGGGGTATTTGGCGACCTTGTCGTCCCCCTCCGGGATGCTCAGCACCGTCAGGCGGAAGTTTTCGCCGATGTCGAACTCGGCAGGGCAGACGAGGTTGCCGATGTTTTCCACAAACAGCACGTCCAGCCCGTCCAGGTCGAACTGGGGCAGGATGTGCTGGATGCTCATGGCTTCGATGTGGCAGGCGCCGTCGGTGTTCAGCTGGACGGCGGGGATGTTCAGGGCAGCGATCTTTTCGGCGTCGATCTGGCCGGTGATGTCCCCCTCGATGACGCCGATGGCAAATTCTTCCCGCAGCCGGGCGATCAGCGCGGCCAGCAGGGTGGTCTTGCCCGCGCCGGGGCTGCCCATCACGTTGATGAGGCACACCTTGTGCCGGCGCAGGGTGTCGCGCACCTGGGCGCTCACGTCCTCGTTCCACTCCATGACCTGATGCAGGACTTTGATCTCCATTATACGTCTACCTCCAAACTATCTACCAGAAATTCCCGGCCCGAAAGCCGCTGCAGGTCCACGCCGCCGCAGAACGGGCAGGCGATGCGGCGGCGGTCGATCTCGCTGTCCCGCCCGCAGGCGCGGCAGTGCACCCGCAGGGGCAGGGTGCGGGCTTCGATCTTTGCGCCTTCGGCGATGGTGCCCTTGGCCAGCACGTCCAGGTACATCTGGACGCACTCGGGCACCACCCCCGAAAAGGGCCCCATCGTCAGCCGGATGGCCCGGATGCGCCGGGCGTGCTGCGCCTGGGCAGCCTGGAGCGAAATGTCCAGGATGCTCTGGGTGATGGTCAGTTCGTGCACGGAGCGCCCTCCTTTCCCGGGGCGGACGCCCCGCAGACCGCTTTCTATTATAGCACCCCGCCGGCGAAAATGCCAGAGTGCCGGGCACAGAATCGTTAAAAATGTAACAAATTTGCGCCCGCTCTTGTCAACCGGAGAAAAGGGGAGTATAATGAAAATCATGACAAAATAACTGTTTTTTCTACCAAAGGGAGCGTGTATTATGGGCGCAATACCAATCCTGCTGATCGCATGGCCGGCCCTGGCGGCGGCCATCCTGCCCTGCATCCGGGACCGCAGGGCGCGCGGCGCCGCCGTGTATACGGCGGCGGCCGGCGTGATGGTCCTGGCCACGGCGCTGCTGGCCGCATGGCTGGCGGGCGGCGCAGGCAGGGACGAACTGTATCTCGAGACCGGGCTGGTGGACCACGCCATGCTGGCGGGCGAGCTGGTGCTGATGGGGCTGATCGTCCTGCTGTCGGTCCGGCACCGCAAGTACCCGGTCATACTGTTGTCGGCGGGGCAGACCCTGCTGGTGGCCTGGTCCGAGCTGACAAGCCCGGTGAGCCCGGCGGCGCACATGCGGGTGGACGGCCTGGCCATGCTGCTGTGCATCATCGCGGCCTTTGTGGGCGGCTTCATCTGCATTTATGCGGTGGGCTACATGAAAGGCTACCATGAGCACCACGAGGAGTACATCGACCGCAGCGGCTTTTTCTTCTCGATGCTGTTCCTGTTCCTGGCGGCCATGTTCGGGCTGGTGCTGTCGGAAAACCTGGTCTGGATGTACTTTTTCTGGGAGATCACCAGCGTGGTCTCCTTCCTGCTGATCGGCTACACCCGCACCGAAGAGGCGGTGGGCAACAGCTTCCGCGCCCTGTGGATGAATCTGCTGGGCGGTTTCGGCTTTGCGGTGGCCATCGCCTATGCGGCGAGGGCGTGCGGCACCGTCCAGTTGAACCAGGTGGTCGCTCTGGGCGCGGCCATCCCGGTGGTGCTGCTGGCCTTTGCGGCCCTGACCAAGTCGGCCCAGATGCCTTTTTCCTCCTGGCTGCTGGGGGCGATGGTGGCCCCCACGCCCTCCAGCGCGCTGCTGCACAGCGCCACCATGGTCAAGGCGGGGGTCTACCTGCTGATCCGGCTGGCCCCGGCGCTGGCCGGCACCCTGAGCGGGGTGATGGTGTCCTTCATCGGCGGGTTCACCTTTATCGTGTGCAGCATGATGGCCATCGCCCAGAACGACGGCAAAAAGGTGCTGGCCTTTTCCACCATCTCCAACCTGGGGCTGATCGTGGCCTGCGCCGGCATCGGCGTGGAGGAGACCATCTGGGCCGCGGTGCTGCTGACCATCTTCCACTCGGTGGCAAAGTCCCTGCTGTTCCAGGCGGTGGGCTCCATCGAGAACAGCCTGGGCAGCCGGGACATCGAGTCCATGCACGGGCTGCTGCTCCGCCTGCCCCGGCTGACCTACCTGATGGGCATCGGCATCGCGGGCATGTACCTGGCCCCCTTCGGGATGCTGATCTCCAAGTGGGTGGCGCTGAAGTCCTTTGTGGACGCCGACAACTATCTGCTGGTGCTGTTTTTGGCTTACGGCAGCGCCACCACCATGCTGTACTGGACCAAGTGGCTGAGCAAGCTGGTCTCCCTGCACCACACCAAGGAGGCCGTCCACGACAAGACCCACTCCAACCAGTACCTCTCGATGTTCGTCCACGCGGGGGCGATGCTGCTGCTGTGCCTGCTGTTCCCGCTGGTCTCTTCCCGCATCGCAGACCCCATCGTCCGCGCTTTGTTCGGCGTGTCCCACGAGGTGCTGTCCATGGACGTGCTGACCACCATGGCGGTGATGCTGGTGTCGATCCTGTTTGTGCCCACCCTGATGTTCCTGCTGACCCGCAGCGCCCACAGGGACTATGTGCCCATCTACATGGGCGGCGCCAACATGGGAGACAATACCTATTTTGTCAACAGCTACGGCGAGCCCGAGCACCTGTACCTGAGCAACTGGTACCTGCGCTTTGAGTTTGGCCGGCGGCGGCTGATGCGGCCGTCGGTGATCGTTTCGGCCGGCGTGATCGCCGTCATGCTGTGCATGGTGATCGGGGGTGCGGTATGATGCAGGCTGTCAGTGTGATCCTCTATTTGCTGCTGGCCCCGCTGGCCGGCGCCCTGCTGGACGGGGTGGACCGCAAGATCTCGGCCCGGATGCAGGGCCGCCAGGGCCCGCCTTTGCTGCAGCCCTTTTACGATCTGGCCAAGCTGTTCTCCAAGCAGATGCTGGCGGTCAACAGCGTGCAGATCTTTCTGCTGCTCAGCTACCTGATCTTCCTGGCGGTGTCGGGGTCGCTGCTGTTTGCAGGCGCGGATATCCTGATGTGCCTGTTCATCCTGTCCACGGCGGATATGTTCCTGGTCATGGCGGCCTCCAGCGACTCGTCGCCCTTCTCGACGCTGGGCGCCGGCCGCGAGATGATCCAGATCATGGCCTACGAGCCCATGACCCTGCTGCTGGCGGTGGGCTTTTACCTGGCCACCGGCTCGTTCCAGGTGGCGGACATCATCCGCCAGCCGGTCAGCGCGGTGGTCACCATGCCGGGCTTCCTGGTGGGGCTGATGTTCACCATGGCGATCAAGCTGCGCAAGTCGCCCTTTGACCTGTCCACCAGCCACCACGCCCACCAGGAGATCGTCAAGGGGCTGACCACCGAGATGGCCGGCCCGGCCCTGGCGGTGATGAACATTGCCGAATATTACGAGGTGACCCTGATGCTGGGCCTGGTGGCGCTGTTCTTCCTCAACAGCGATCCGCTCAGCTGGCCGGTGGCCGTCGCCGCCTGCCTGCTGGTGTATTTCCTGGAGATCCTGTGGGACAACGTCAGCGCCCGCGTCAAGTGGAAAGTGCTGCTGGACGGCTGCTGGGTGGTCACCCTGCTGACCGGCGGCCTGAACGGGCTGATCCTCATGCTGGTGCGATAAGGGGGCGGACACAATGACAAACAAACTGGCAAAATCGCCCTGGCTGCTGCACTACGACGGCAGCAGCTGCAACGGCTGCGACATCGAGGTGCTGGCCTGCACCACGCCCAAATACGACCTTGAGCGCTTTGGCATCATCAATACCGGCGACCCCTTTCAGGCGGACATCCTGCTGATCACCGGGGGCGTCAACCACCAGAGCGAAAGCGTCATCCAACAGATCTACACCCAGATGCCGGAGCCGAAGGTGGTGGTGGCGGTGGGCATCTGCGCCTGCACCGGCGGCGTGTTCAAGGACTGCTACAACATCAAGGGCGGCGTGGACACCGTCATCCCGGTGGACGTCTATGTGCCCGGGTGCGCCGCCCGGCCCCAGGCCATCATCGACGGCGTCGTGCAGGCGCTGGAGATCCTGCAGCGCAAGCGGGAGGCCTACGCCGCCCGGCGCCGGGGCGCAAAAAAGGAGGACAATGCGAATGGAAGCGTGCAACACCATTGAACCGGTGGGCATGGCCGGGTTTGTGCCGGCGGTGCTGCGGTTCAAGATGGACGGCTGGCGGGTCGTGCAGATCTGCGCCGCCCGCCTGCCGGACGGGTACGAACTGAGCTACTCTTTCGGCAAGGGATACGATATGCGCACCCTGCGCCTGACGGTGGGGGAGGACGAGCGGGTGCCCAGCATCACCCAGATCTACCCCGGCGCCTTTTTGCAGGAGAACGAGGCCGCCGAGCTGTTCGGCGTCCCGATCGAAGGCATGGTGCAGGACTACCACGACAGGCTCTACCGCATCGCGGAGGAGACGCCGTTCAAGCATAAGGGGTGAGAGGGCAATGGCAAAACAAAGTATCGTACCCTTCGGGCCGCAGCATCCCGTCCTGCCGGAGCCGGTGCATCTGGACCTGGTCCTGGAGGACGAGGTGGTGGTCAAGGCGGTGCCCAGCATCGGCTTTGTCCACCGCGGGCTGGAAAAACTGGTCGAGACCAAGGACTACAAGGAATACGTCTATATCGCCGAGCGGGTGTGCGGCATCTGCAGCTTCGGGCATGGGCTGGGCTACTGCCAGTGCCTGGAAAAGATCATGAACGTGGAGGTCCCGCCCCGGGCGGCCTACCTGCGCACCATCTGGATGGAGATGAGCCGCATCCACAGCCACCTGCTGTGGCTGGGGCTGTTGGCCGACGCCATGGGCTTCGAGAGCCTGTTCATGCAGAGCTGGCGGCTGCGGGAAAAGATCCTGGATATGTTCGACATGACCACCGGAGGCCGGGTCATCTTCTCGGTCAACTGCGTGGGCGGCGTGCTGAAAGACATGGACGACGCCATGCTCAAGACCCTGGTCCGGACGGTGAACGATATGGCGCAGGAGCTGCGGCCCATTGCCGAGGCCTTCCTGCGGGATTACACGGTGGGCACCCGGCTGCACGGCCTGGGCGTGCTCAGCGCGGAGGACGCCCGGATGCAGGGGGCCGTGGGCCCCATGCTGCGGGCGTCGGGCGTGGCATACGACGTGCGCAAACTGGGCTACGCCGCCTACGGCGACCTGGAGCTGGAGCCGGTCACCGCGGCGGACGGCGACTCCTTTGCCCGGTGCGAGGTGCGCGTCAAGGAGATCTTCCAGTCGTTTGACCTGATCCGCCAGGCCGTGGCCAAGATCCCCCAGGGGCCCATCGCAGTACCGGTCAAGGGCAACCCCAACGGCGAGCACTTTATGCGGATCGAGCAGCCCCGCGGTGAGGCCATTTATTACGTCAAGGCCAACGGCACCAAATTCATCGACCGCTTCCGCCTGCGCACCCCCACCACCAGCAACATCCCTCCCATGCTGGAGATGCTCAAGGGCTGCCAGCTGGCCGACGTGGCGCTGCTGATCCTGACCATTGATCCCTGCATCAGCTGTACCGAGAGGTGAGGAAGATGGACCACAAACACGATCAGACGCCCCCCTGGAAACTGTTCCCCTTTGTGGGCACCGTGATGAAAAACCTGTTTTCCAAGCCGGATACCACAGGCTATCCCTATGAGCCGGCCCACTATCCCGAGCGGATGCGCGGCCATGTGGAGATCCGCGTCGAGGACTGCATCAGCTGCGGCCTGTGCGTCCGCAGCTGCCCGCCCGGCGCTCTGCAGGTGGACCGGGCCGCAGGCACCTGGACCATCAACCGGTTCGATTGCGTCCAGTGCGGCAACTGCGTCCAGGTCTGCCCCAAAAAGTGTCTGGCCATCGTGCCGGGCTACACGGCCCCTGCCACCCAAAAGGCCAGCGAGACCTTCACCCGCCCCAAGGCGCCGGACGCCCCGCCGGCGGGCAAGGCCGGCGGCAAGCCGGAAAACGACGCCAGCAAGTGCGTTTACTGCACCCTCTGCGCCAGAAAATGCCCCCAGAACGCCATCACGGTGGACCGCGCTGCCAAGGCCTGGCAGCTGGACGCCGCGGCCTGTGTGGGCTGCGGCCTGTGCGCCGCCGCCTGCCCCAAAAAGTGCCTGATCCTCAAGTGAGGGCCGGCCGCAGACCTGTCAGACAGATCCCGCCCTTCCGGCCGCCCGCTGCGGCTGCCGGTAAGGCGGGATTTTTGGACGAAAAGGCAGAGGCGTCCCATAGGGGACAGTAAAAATAGTTTTGGGTTTCCTATTGACTTTAATTTTATTTATGCTATACTAAATATTGTTAAAGTCAATGAGAAAGGAGAGCTGAGATGGAGATAGACAAAATTCCGCAATGGATCCTTGCGCTGGAGCCGGAGGACGCAGCCTTTTTGAAGAACTTCGTCCTGAAATCAGGGTCCTTGAAAGAGATCGCGCGTTTGTACTCGGTTTCGTATCCGACGGTCCGGCTCAGGCTGGATAAGCTCATTCAAAAAATCGAACTGAGCAACCAGAAGGAAGAAGAACCGTTCTCGGCCTTTATCAAAGGGCTGGCGGTCGATTCCCGGATCGACCTGGAGACGGCGAAGATCATCATCGAAAAATATAAGCAGGAAAAGGAGAAAACATCATGAATGAAGCCGTTACATTGCTTATTGCGGTCGTGGTCCTGATCTTTCATGTCTGGTTGTGCCGGAGAAGCCCCAAATTCTGGTATTTGGGCGGTATTGTTCCTCTTTTGTGGGTCGCGCTGCTCGTGTTTTTGTTTTTCAACGGGAAAATCCATTGGGGAGAAGATTGGAAGATGATCGTTTTCCCGACGCTTCTTTTCATTGTGTTTTGGGTCCAGGGGCATCTGGCGGCAAAGAAAAAAGAAATCGCTAAAATGAAGGCGAAAGACCTATCGTAAATCGCAAAGCCAGCCGGGCCGGCGGCAGCCAGGGGAGCGCCACGTTGCAGCCCCGCCCGCCTTTGCGGACCAATCAAAAAGAGGCGGCAGCACTTTTTGCTGTCGCCTCTTCTTCCTGTTTAAAAACGGAGCGCGGCGGCCCGGCGGGGGAAAGGGTCACAGATTCGCCAGCAGCACGAAGTTCAGCACGAACAGGACGGTCGCCACCCACAGGATGGGATGGACCTCTTTGGCCTGCTTTTTGCACACCTTGGTGATGCAGTAAAAGACGAATCCGGCAGCGATGCCGTAGGAGATGCTGTAGCACAGGGCCATGAAGATGCCCGCGAAGAAGGCGGGGACCGCCTCGCTGAAGTCGTCCCACTGGATCTCCCGGAAGGCGGACAGCATCATGATGCCGACCACCACCAGGGCCGGAGCAGTGGCGGCGAAGGGGATGGCGCTGACGAAAGTGGCCAAAAATGCGCTGACCGCAAAGCAGACGGCCACCACTACGCTGGTCAGGCCGGTGCGGCCCCCGGCGCCGATGCCGGCGGCGCTCTCCACATAGGTGGTGGTGTTGGAGGTGCCCAGGATGGCGCCGATGGAAGTGGCGGTGGCGTCGGCAAACAGGGCGCGGTCCATCTTGGACTTGAAGCCGGGGGTGGTCTCCATCGAGTGCTCGTCCTCGTCGCTGAAGATGCCGGTGCGGCGGCCGGTGCCGATGAAGGTGCCGATGGTGTCAAAGGTATCGGACAGGCTGAACGAGAAGATGGTGATCAGCACCAGAGGCACCTTGGCGGGGTCGGCAAAGAGGGAAGGCAGGCCCGCGGAGGTAAAGATGGCCCCAAAGGTGCTGGGCAGCTGGCTGCACGCCTCGGCAAAGCTGACCGTCTCGGTGGTGACGGTGACCCCCATGGGGATGCCCAGCAGGCTGGACACGATGATGCCGATCAGGATGGCGCCCTTGACGTTGCACACCAGCAGGATGATGGTGAGAGCCAGACCGATCAGGAACAGCCAGAAAGAAGGCTGGTTCAGGGTGGCCAGGGCGGGCACGCCCGAGCTGAAGGTGACGATGCCCACGTTCAGGATGCCGATGTAGGCCACAAAGATGCCGATGCCGCCGCCGATGGCGTTTTGCAGGCTGCGGGGGATGGCCTTGATGATGTACTTGCGGATCTTGGTGACGGTGATGAAGATGTTCAGCAGGCCGCAGATGAACACCATGGACAGCGCCTGCTGCCAGGTGAAGCCCAAAGTGAAGCAGACGGTGTAGACAAAGAAGGCGTTCAGGCCCATGCCGGGGGCCAGAGCGTAGGGCACATTGGCCACAAGGCCCATGACCAGGGTGCCGATCACCGAGGCGATGATGGTGGCCAGGAACACGGCGCCCCATTCCATCCCCGACTGGCTGAGCAGGGTGGGGTTGACGGCGATGATGTACGCCATCGCGAAGAAGGTGGTCAGGCCGGCCACCACTTCACGTCCGGCGGTGGTGCTGTTCGCCTTCAGCTGAAAAAATTTTTCCATTGTACAATGATCCTCCTTTTCCAAGGGGCTGCCGCGGCGCCTACAAGGCCCGGGCAGTCAGACGATATACCGCAGCGGCCTGCATCCATGGATGCAAGCCAACAGACCAAGTGTAATCACTTGGGGGCGGAAAAGCAAGAAGCTTGGAAAAATAAAGGGGAATTTGGGGCAAAAGTCATACTTAAGCCGCCCGCCTCAAACACCCGTGCCCCTGCCGCCCGGCTCCGGGGGCGCCCGCTATGGAGGGATGAGCGCCCACGGACGGCGGCAGAAGCAGCCATGCAGGATGCCGCCCCACAGAAAAAATGATGCCGTCAATCCCTTCATCGCCTGTAATGGATGTAGTGGTGGCGGCGTTGGCAAATGTGCCGTATCCCATTTTGGCCATGAGGTCCAGCACCATCTTTTCAAAAGCGGTGGGAGAAAGTTTCATCACTTCGCTTAAAATATCATCGGCAAGGCTTTGATTGATTTTATTGAACGCATTCTCCAGTGCGTCATCCGGTGTCTCGGAGTCATCTTCATTTTGAGCTGTATTGGTTTGTGCGTCAGCCGGCTGTGTAAAAGCTTTAAAGGAATCATAGCGCATCAGATAGCTGTTATCGATGACAGGGGGATCTTCCTGAACGACCTTTTTTCCTTCCGCTGTGATACAAAACATACCTTTTGCAGGGCTGTCGATCAGTCCGGCTTTTTTCAGATAGGTCCGCGCCCATCCGACACGGTTGGCAAAATAAGTTTGGCGTCCGCTTGGTAAAAGTTCGGATACATCAGCATCCGTCAAATGAAAATAGTTGATGATGAACTCTTTGATTTCTTTTAGCGAGTGTGTGGCGCCATCGGATAGGAATTGTAAAAGAGGTTTGTGAATTTCAAAATATTTTGGTACTCTCATTTGATGCCCTCCCAAAGCGTGTGATTCATTTGATCTTATTGTAGTATCTTTGGCCGAATGCAAATAGTGGGCAAATGGGACAATTTTTGAACTCGATTTTTGTGATGTTTTCTGAAGGCGGATAAGCAAAAAAGACCCGCAACTTGCGTTGCAGGTCTTTTGGTGGAGATAAGCGGGATCGAACCGCTGACCTCTTGAATGCCATTCAAGCGCTCTCCCAGCTGAGCTATACCCCCATATTTGGTTTTGCTTTTGTGTCGTGGCCGGCGGTCTTGACCGGCGACGTCAGTTATTATAGCAGAGGCGGGGGGAAATGTCAACAGGTTTTTTGCATTTTTTTGCAAAAAAGCCGCCCGGGTCGAAAACGGGCGGCAAAGCGTTGATTTTGCAGGGTCTGGGCGGGAGGTCAGGCGGGCTTGCGCTCCTGGCTGGCGAACAGCTGGGGCGCCGCCTTGCAGACCAGCACCGCGGCGACCATGGTCAGCAGGGTCTCGGGCACCATATAGCTGGCGTTGTAGCCCAGGCTGTAGGTCCAGGCGGCCAGGCCCTCGTTCAGGTTGCCCCAGACCAGCACGCCGGACAGGAAGCTGCACAGGAACCGCAGCAGGCCCACCATAAAGGTGCCGAAGGCCACGCCCACCATCCGGTTGTGGAAGGGGCGGGCGAACAGCTCGGCCAGGCCCAGCGCCATAAAGGCCAGGACGTAGTCCAGCAGCACCTCGCCCAGGAAGTAGAGGAAGCTGGGTACCGGGGGCGCATAAAAGCCCAGCAGCATCTGCAGCAGGCTGTTGACAAAGCCGGTGAACAGGCCCCACTTGACCCCGTGCCGGAAGCTGACCAGCACGAAAGGCAGCATGCTCAAAAAGGTGACGGCGCCGCCGTTGGGCAGCTCGTAGATCTTGATGTTGGACAGCACGGTGCCGGCCGCGATCATCAGGGCGCATTCGACCAGGATGCGGGTTTTGGAATAGGTTTTTGTCATGAAGGGATCGCTCCTCGCTCAAAATAGTACACAAAAACAAATGCGCCCGCTGGCGTGCAGCAGGCGCATGGGGTGTTTACAAAACCGGACGTTCCGCAAACTTACCTACGCCGGCATTACCCGGATCAGGTTGAAGGGTGCTCCGCGCAAGCGGATCTCAGCCTTTCGGCGCCCCTGTTTTCATGTCCAAAGTCAAGTATAGGCGCGGCGGGCAAAATGTCAAGCCCCCCGGACGATATATCAGCCCGGACGGTTCCCTTTTGGGGGCGGATGCGGTATAATGGGGCCAGTTCAAGGGTCCGGGCCGGCAGGCCCGGCCGGGAAACCAGACGGAAGGAAAGGCGGCGGCAGCATGAAGATCACAGCACTGGTGGAAAATACGGTCTCCGGGCAGCGGGCGGAACAGCTGGGCCTGGGCAGGGAACACGGCCTGTCCCTGTACATCGAGGCCTGCGGGCACAGGATCCTGTTCGATATGGGGCAGAGCGGCCTGTTTGCCCGCAACGCGGCGGCGCTGGGGGTGGATCTGGCAGCGGTGGACCTGGCCGTGCTGTCCCACGGGCACTACGACCACGGCGGCGGGCTGGCCCGCTTCCTGGAGCTGAACGGCGCCGCGCCGGTCTACCTGAACGAACACGCCTTCGAGCCCCACTACCACGGGTCCGAACGGTACATCGGGCTGGACACCGCCCTGGCCGGCAGCCCCCGGCTCCGGTTCACCGGGGACGAAGCGGAGCTGGCCCCCGGGCTGACCCTTTTCACCTGCAACGGCCGGCCCCGGCGGCACGACCTGGGCAGCTTTGGGCTGACGGTGCTCCGGGACGGGGCGTTCCAGCCGGAGGACTTTTGCCACGAGCACTACCTGCTGATCCGGGAGGCGGGCCGGCGGGTGCTGATCAGCGGATGCTCCCACAAGGGCATCCTGAACATCGTGGACTGGTTCCGGCCCGATGTGCTGGTGGGGGGCTTCCATTTCAATTCCCTGCCGCTGGACGACACCCTGGCCGCCTACGCCCGGGAGCTGGAGAGCAGCCCCACCGTATTTTACACCTGCCACTGCACCGGCCGGGATCAGTATGCCTTTATGGCCCGGTCCATGAGCCGGCTGCACTACCTGTCCACCGGGCAGACCATCCAACTGTGATCCGACCGAAAAACAGGCCGCGGACCCTCCTGCAGGAAGGTTCGCGGCCTGTCTGGCGTTTCCGGTCCGGGCGCCGCCGGCGGGCGGGGCCTCAGCGCTTGATGTCGTAGTTCATGTTCATCAGGTTGCGGATGGTGTTGACGTCGTCGGTGATGTTGGCGTCGCCGTGGATGGTGTGCTTGATGGCGCTGCTGGCCACCGCAAAGTTGATGATGTCCATGGCCTTATAGTTGTGCAGCATGGCGTAGATCAGGCCGCTGGCAAAGGCGTCGCCGCCGCCCACACGGTCCAGGATGTTGAAGGTGAACAGCTTGCTCTCAAAGGTATGGCCGTCCAGCCACATGAAAGCCTTCAGGCTGTTCTCGCTGCCGCTGTGGGCGTAGCGGACATGCCGGGCGATGCACTTCAGGTTGGGGTACCGCTCGATGAAATGCTGGAACACCTCGTCCTGCTGCTCGTAGCTGGGCTGCAGGGGCACGCCGTCCTTCCAGTCGCCCTTCGAGTGGTCGTTTTCGTCCTTCCACAGGTGGTAGGGCTCGATGCCCAGCAGCACGTCCACGTAGGGCAGGCACTCGGTGCAGAAGTCCCGGGCCTCCTCCCAGCTCCACAGGCTGCTGCGGAAGTTGCCGTCAAAGCTGACGGTCAGGCCCTTGGCCTTGGCCACCTTGAGCATGTCCATCACCAGGGTGCGGCAGTTGGGGGCCAGGGCCGGGGTGATGCCGCTGAGGTGCAGCCAGTTGAAGCCGTCCAGCAGGGCGTCCAGGTCCACGCGGGAAAAATCATACTCGGTGATGGCGCTGTGCTTGCGGTCGTAGGTCACTTTGGAGGCGCGGATGCCGTAGCCCGTCTCCAGATAGTAGGTGCCCAGCCGGTGGGTGGGCACGTCCTGCTGGGTGGCCAGGATCATGGGGGTGCAGTGCACGTCGTTGGAGCGCAGCCACCGCACCGCGCTCTTGCCCAGGCTGTTGTTGGGCACCACGCTGAAAAAGGTGCTGTCCACGCCCAGGTTGGCCAGGGCCAGGGCAATGTTGGCTTCGCTGCCGCCGTAGCTGGCCTCAAAGCTGGAGGTCATGCGGATCTTCTCGTAGTTCGGCGGGGTCAGGCGGAGCATGATCTCGCCGCAGGTGATGAATTTGGGCGCGTTGGTGTCAGGGCTCAGCAGAGGGTTGTGGTGTTCCATGAGGACTCCTCCTTATCATTTTCCGGTAGCAGGATGCGGCCGGACTGCCGCACGATCGATCTTGTATCCATTATATTGCTTTTTGCTCCGGATTTCAAGCAGGCTTGCCAAAGTGGGCTGCAACAAGATGCCAAATTTTCGTCAAATCTACTGTGCATCTGGTCGAAACCGTGTGCGTACGTCGTTCGGATAGAGCAAAAGTCCCGTCTCAAAAGTCCCGCCCAGCTGGCATGTACAGATGGGCGGGACACATACAGGGAAATTCAGCGCAGAGAGTGTGCGAGCCGCCTTGCGGCGAGTGCGCGGTTCGGCGCTGAATTTTGTCCCCGGGGGAATATTAGGGGGGAGGAATTTCTGACGCGCGACTGCGCGCAGAAATGGGTCCCCCCTAAAGCGTGTCGCGAAAGCGACACGCCTTTACACGCCGGTCAGGTCGAAGTCGGGGGTGTATTCCTCTCTGGCGCTGCTCTTTTGCTGCATGTAGCCGGCGGCCAGCCCCTTGTCCACTGCGTAGTTGACCACCCGGCGGTACTCGTAGGTGGTGATGCGGCGGCCGATGCCCTGTTCCGCCGCCCGGTAAAAGGGGGTGTACTGGCTCATCAGGCTGGGGATGAAGCAGCCGGGGTCGGCGTCGTTCCAGGCGGCCATCTGGTCCAGCACCGCAAAGCTGTCCTCCACCTGCCCCGGCAGGGCCAGGTGCCGCAGGATCACGCCCCTGCGCAGGATGCCTTCCCCGTCCAGGACCGGGCGGCCGGCCTGGGCCATCATGGCCTCGATGGCGGTTTTGGCCACCTGGAAATAGTCGGGCGCGGCCGACAGCCGGGCCGACAGGGCAGGGGAGGCGTATTTCAGGTCCGCCAGCCAGACGTCCACATAGCCCTGCCACCGGCCGACGCTCTCAGCCGTCTCGTAGCCGCCGGTGTTGCAGACGATGGGCAGGCGCAGCCCGGCGGCCCGGGCCTGGTCCAGCGCGGCGGTGATCCAGGGCTGCCACTGCCCCGGGGTGACCAGGTTGATGTTGTGGGCCCCCTGGTGCTGCAGCTCCAGAAAAATGCCGGCCAGGCGCTCCACGGTGATCTCCTTGCCAAAGCACTGGGCGCTGATGGGGTGGTTCTGGCAGTAGCAGCATTTGAGGGCGCACCCCGAGAAAAAGACGGTGCCGCTGCCCCGGGTGCCGCTGATGCAGGGCTCCTCCCAGAAGTGGAGGGCGGCCCGGGCTACTTTCAGGGCGCCGGCGGCCCCGCAGTACCCGGCCTGCCCGGCGGCCCGGTCTGCCCCGCAGCGGCGGGGGCAGAGGGTGCAGCGGGCCGGGATGGTGAATGTTGTTGGCATAGTGCATAAAGTCCCTTCCAAAAGATTTACAAGCTCAGCCTGCAAACAGTATACCATTTTTTGCCCCCGCCGTGTTATACTGATAGAAAAAACTTGCAGCAGGCGCCGGATGCGCGCAGGGAGGGCACAGGGATGCGAACCGAAACCGAAGAGATCCGCCGTAATTTGAAATATCTGAACCTTTTGGCCCGGGACTACCCGTCCCAGGCGGCCGCCGCCAGCGAGATCATCAGCACCCAGGCGCTGCTCAAGCTGCCCAAGGGCACCGAGCATTTCATGAGCGACCTGCACGGGGAAAACGAGGCCTTTGTCCACATCCTGAACTCGGCCTCGGGGGTGATCCGCGAAAAGGTGGACCAGGTACTGGGGCAGGGGGTGCCCGCCGCCGAGCGGGCCGAGCTGGCCACCCTGATCTATTACCCCGCCGAAAAGCTGCCCCAGCTCAAGGCCCGGCAGCCCGGCGAGGCCGCCCTGGAGGGCTGGTACAGCGAGACGCTGTTCCGGCTGATCGACATCTGCCGGCTGGTGTCCTCCAAGCACACCCGCAGCTATGTCCGGGCCTGCCTGCCCGCAGGGTGCGGCTATGTGCTGGACGAGCTGCTCCACGCCCACTTTGAGGACCACGACAAGGACCTCTATTACGGCCAGATCGTGGGCAGCATCATCGAAAACGGCCGGGCCGACCGCTTCATCACCCGGCTGTGCGAGCTGATCAAGCGGCTGGCGGTGGACAAGCTGCACATCGTGGGGGACCTGTTCGACCGGGGCCCCCGGCCGGACATCATCCTGGACCTGCTGCTGCGCCACCACAGCGTGGACATCCAGTGGGGCAACCACGATGTGGTCTGGATGGGCGCGGCGGCGGGCAGCCCCCTGTGCTGCGCCACCGTGATGAAAACGACCCTGGCCTACCACAACCACGGGATGCTGGAGGACAGCTACGGCATCAACCTGCGGCACCTGCAGCGGCTGGCCGACCACTACTACGGCGGCGACGGCCTGACCATCTGGATGCCCCACACCGACGCCGCCCGGGGCCCCTACACTGAGGGGATGCTCCACCGCTGCGCCGTCATGCACAAGGCCATCTCCATCATCATGTTCAAGCTGGAGTGCGCCGTCATCGACCGCAACCCCGACTTCCAGATGGAGGGCCGGGACTACCTGCGCCGGATCGACTTTGCCCGGGGGACGGTGGACATCGCCGGCCGGCAGTATCCCCTGCGGGACACCAGCTTCCCCACCGTGGACCCGGCCGACCCCGCCGCCCTCAACCCCGACGAGCAGCTGGTGCTGGACAAGCTGGTGGCCTCCTTCCGCCAGAGCGAAAAGCTGCAGCAGCACGTCCGCTTCCTGTACGCCAAGGGCAGCGTCTACCACATCGAAAACGGCAACCTGCTCTACCACGGGGCGGTGCCCATGACCGAAAAGGGGGCCTTTGCCGCCGAGCGGTTCGAGGGGCGGCTGTACGCCGGCCGCGCCCTGATGGACTACTGCGACGAGCGGGCCCGGCGGGGCTACTACGCCCCCGAGGGCAGCGCCGCCCGCCAGAGCGGCCAGGACTTTTTATGGTACCTGTGGTGCGGCAGGCTGTCGCCCCTGTTCGGCCGCAGCGCCATGACCACCTTCGAGCGGCTGTATGTGGCGGACAAGGCTACCCACACCGAGGTCAAGGACCCCTACTACACCTGGTACAATGAGGAGTCGGCCTGCCGCCGCATCCTGGCCGAGTTCGGCCTGTCGGGGTCCTGCCACATCATCAACGGGCACGTGCCGGTGCAGGAGAAAAACGGCGAAAGCCCCCTCAAGGGCGGCGGCCGGCTGATCGTCATCGACGGCGGGTTCTGCCGCGCCTACCACGAAAAGACCGGCATCGCCGGCTATACCCTGACCTATTCCAGCCGGGACATGTCCCTGCGGACCCACCAGCCCTTTGTCAGCGCCGAAAAGGCCATCACCGAAAACATCGACATCGTCTCCCGCGAAAACGTCCTGGAGCAGGAGAACCGCCGCGTCCTGGTCGAGGACGTGGACGAGGGCGAGATCCTGCGGGAAAAGGTCCACGACCTGAAACAGCTGGTCATCGCCTACCAGCTGGGCTGGATCAAGGAGGCCGAAAGCCAGGACCGGGTCTGGTGAGGGGCGGCCCCGGCCCCCAAAGGAACGGCCCGCCGTGAAAAGGCGGCCGCCCCGCGGCGCGCGCAGGCCCGCCTTTGCCGGCCGGGCGGCGCACGCTGCGGAGGATATTCTGTATAAAAGGGAGAAAATACACGAATGTATTTGGAGAATCTGGGCAAAACAGAAAATAAGAGCAAACTCCGGGCCTGAAACTTTGCTTTTTTTTGCAAGTTGTGTATAATAGGGTAGCCGCAATGGGCGGCGGCACGCAGCTGCCGCCCCAAAAACCGGCCTGCCATGGTGGATTTATGGCGGGGCCATGCAAGCTGCGGTGTGGGACGTGTTTTTTTCTGCGGACCCCATGAAGGAGATCATTACTTTGGAGAAGTTTGTTATTACAGGCGGCAGGCCGCTGATGGGCGAGGTCGATATTTCGGGCGCGAAGAACGCGGCGGTGGGCATCCTGCCCGCCACCATCCTGGCCGCCGGTGTCTGTGTGATCGAGAATCTACCCAACATCAGCGACGTGTCCGTCAGCCTGAACATCCTCAGCGCCCTGGGCGCCCAGGTGCGGATGCTGAACCGCAACACCTACGAGATCGACACCACCCATCTGGTGGGCACCAATGTGCCGGACGACCTGTCCCGGCAGATGCGGGCCAGCTATTATTTCCTGGGCGCGCTGCTGTCCCGGTTCGGCCGGGCGCAGGTGGCCATGCCCGGCGGCTGCAACCTGGGGCCCCGCCCCATCGACCAGCACCTGAAGGCGTTCAGCGCTCTGGGCGCCCAGGACAGCGTGGATTACGGCATGATCACCGTCCGCGCCAAAGAAAAGCTGCAGGGCGCGCGGATCTTTTTTGACAAGGTCAGCGTGGGCGCGACCATGAACGCCATGCTCTCCGCCGTCATGGCCGAGGGCCAGACCGTGCTGGAAAACTGCGCCAAGGAGCCCCATGTGGTGGACCTGGCCAACTTTTTGAATATGTGCGGGGCCGACGTGCGGGGCGCGGGCACCGACGTGATCAAGGTGCGGGGGGTCAGCCAGATGCACGGCTGCACCTACAGCATCATCCCCGACCAGATCGAGGCCGGCACCTATATGGTGGCCGCGGCGGCCACCGGCGGCGACGTCCTGATCCGGAACGTCACCCCCAAGCACCTCGAGCCCATCACCGCCAAGCTGCGCCGCTGCGGCGCCGAGGTGGAGGAATTTGACGACGCCGTCCGGGTCACCCGCACCGGCGACATCCTGCCCACCAAGATCAACACCATGCCCCATCCGGGTTTCCCCACCGATATGCAGCCCCAGATGGGGGTGCTGCTCAGCGTGGCCAGGGGCACCAGCACCATCACCGAAGGCATTTGGGACAACCGCTTCCGCTACGTGGACGAGCTGCGCAAGATGGGGGCCAACATCCAGGTGGACGGCCAGGTGGCCGTCATCGAAGGGGTGGAGCGGCTGCAGCCCGCCCCGCTGCGGGCCAGCGACCTGAGGGCCGGCGCGGCCATGGTGATCGCGGCCCTGATGGCCGGCGGCACCAGCGAGATCGAGGAGATCGGCCACATCGAGCGCGGCTACGAGAACATTGTGGAAAAGCTGCGGGGCCTGGGGGCCGACATCCGCAAAGTGGAGCGGGTGCCCGCCGCGCTGGACCAGGCTTTGTGAGACCATAAGGGCCGCGGGCGGCCCGGTCCGAAACCAAAAAGCCAGGGGGGAGCACCCTCTGCCGCAAATGCGCCGGCAGGGGCGGGTCCCCCCTGGAGTTGTGTTGTGTGAGGCAGGGAGGGCCTCGTAGGGATGGCAGAATTTATCTCCCTTTATTCCGGTTCGTCGGGCAATTGCAGCGTGGTCCGCAGCGGCGGCGCCTACCTGCTGGTGGATATGGGCAAGGGGGTGCGGGTCACCACCGGGGCCCTGCGGGAAGCGGGGCTGGATGCTTCGGACTGCAGGGGCATCCTGGTCACCCATGAGCACAGCGACCATGTCAAAGGTCTGGGCACCTTCCTCAAGCGCCATCCTCTGCCGGTCTACGGCGCCGGGCCCACCCTGGCGGCGCTGGAGGCCGCGGGCCTTTTGCCGGCGGCCTGCCCGGTCTGCCTGCTGGACCCCGACCGGGGCGAGGAGGCCGACGTGGCCGGGTTTGGGGTGCGGGCGTTCCCCACCAGCCACGACGTGCCCTGCGTGGGCTACCGCATCACCACCCCCGACGGCAAGACCATGGCCATCGCCACCGACCTGGGCACCCTGACCCCCGCCGTCCACGCCGCCCTGGACGGGTGCGACCTGGTGGCGCTGGAGAGCAATTACGACCCCTACATGCTGCACAACGGGCCGTATCCCTATTACTTACGGGCGCGCATCGAAGGGCCGCGGGGGCACCTGTCCAACGACGAGTGCAGCGAAAAGCTGCTGGAGCTGGTGCAGGGCGGGTGCGAAAAGTTTGCCCTGTGCCACCTGTCCCAGGAGAACAACACCCCGCCCCTGGCGCTGCAGACGGTATTCACCACCTTCGGGGCGGGGGGCGTGGTGCCGGGCCGGGACTGCATCGTCCAGACCCAGCGCCGCAGCGAGGTCAGCCCCACCCTGGAATTTTGAGCGAAACGGTTGACAAAAGCCGTGCGTATGCTTATAATTTAACTGGTGCGGGCCGCCGCAAGGCCCCCCGCGCCCCAAAATCGATCAAAGCAACTTGGCTATGACAGGGCCAGGGATGTGATCCGGCCGTACAGAGAGCGGGCCCCTTTTTTCAAGGCGGCTGAAAGGCCCGCCGGCGCTGCGCACCCCATGCCACCCTCGAGCTCCCGGTGAGACAAGCCGGGCGCGGCGCAGCGTTATTGCGGCAAAAGAGGCGGCGGTCTTGGCATCGCCGCAAATTGGGTGGTACCACGGAGCAGTTACGGCAGCCTTCGTCCCTTTGCCGGGGCGGGGGCTGTTTTTGTTTCCGCCGCGCTGCCGTGTTTACGCCCCGGGGTGCGATGCTTCCGGGGCAGCCCTGCCCCTCTGCGCAGGCAGGGCGGACCCCCAACGAGAAAGGCTAGCAAGGAGAGAATCGTTTATGCAATGGACCGGTTTGAATGAACTGCGTGAAAAATACCTGACCTTCTTTGAGGGCAAGGGCCACCTGCGCCTGGGCAGTTTCCCCCTGGTGCCCAAGGACGACCCCAGCCTGCTGCTGATCAACAGCGGCATGGCCCCCATGAAGAAGTGGTTCCTGGGCCAGGAAGAGCCCCCCCGCCACCGGGTGACCACCTGCCAGAAGTGCATCCGCACCCCCGACATCGAGCGGGTGGGCATCACCGCGCGGCACGGCACCTTCTTCGAGATGCTGGGCAACTTCTCGTTCCAGGATTACTTCAAGGAAGAGGTCATCCCCTGGGCCTGGGAGTTCCTGACCGGCGACGAGTGGATGGCCATCCCCAAGGACAAGCTGTATATCTCGGTCTACCTGGACGACGACGAGGCCTACGACATCTGGACCCAGAAGGTGGGCATCGCCCCCGACCACATGGTCCGCATGGGCAAGGAGGACAACTTCTGGGAGCACGGCTCCGGCCCCTGCGGCCCCTGCTCCGAGATCTATTTTGACCGCGGCATCGAGTACGGCTGCGGCAAGCCCACCTGCGGCCCCGGCTGCGACTGCGACCGCTTTATGGAGATCTGGAACCTGGTGTTCAGCCAGTTCGACTCGGACGGCAAGGGCCACTACGAGCGGCTGCCCCGCCCCAACATCGACACCGGCATGGGCCTGGAGCGTCTGGCCTGCGTGATGCAGGGGGTGGGCAACCTGTTCGAGGTGGACACCGTCCAGAGCGTGCTGCACCATGTCGAGCACATCGCCGGCAAGACCTACGGCCAGAACGAAAAGACCGATATTTCCATCCGCGTCATCACCGATCACATCCGCAGCTGCACCTTCATGGTGTCGGACGGCATCCTGCCCTCCAACGAGGGCCGCGGCTATGTGCTGCGCCGGCTGCTGCGCCGTGCGGCCCGCCACGGCCGCCTGCTGGGCATCCAGGGGCCCTTCCTGGTGGATCTGGTGGAGACGGTGATCCGCTCCAGCGAGAGCGCCTACCCCGAGCTGCGGGAGCACGACGCCTATATCAAGAAGGTGATCGGCACCGAGGAGGGCAACTTTGCCCGCACCATCGACGCCGGCATGAACATCCTCACCGGCCTGATCGACGCCATGGAAAAGGCCCACCAGCACGTGCTGAGCGGCCTGGATGTCTTTAAGCTGAACGACACCTTCGGCTTCCCCCTGGACCTGACCCGCGAGATCGCGGCCGAGCAGGGCCTGGAGGTGGACGAGGAGGGCTTCCACGCCGAGATGACCAAGCAGAAGGAGCGCGCCCGGGCCGAGCGGCTGAAAAAGAACATCTCGGGCTGGAGCGCCGACCTGTTCGGCGAGCTGACCGCCGCTCCCACCGTCTTTACCGGCTACGACACCCTGACCGACACCGGCGTGGTGGTGGCCCTGTCGGACGAGGAGACCCTGACCGACGGCATCGCCACCGACGACCAGGCCAAGGAGGGCGTCCTCGTCGTCCTGGACAAGACCCCCTTCTACGCCGAGATGGGCGGCCAGACCGCCGACCACGGCGTCCTGACCGGCGACAACTGCACCCTGCGTGTGCTGGATGTGAAAAAGACCCCCAAGGGCTATTTCGTCCACACCTGCGTGCTGGAAAACGGCTTTGTCCGGGTGGGCGACACCCTGACCGCCCAGGTGGACAGGGAATACCGCTGGGCCATCGCCCGCAACCACACCGCCACCCACCTGCTGCAGGCGGCCCTGCGGGAGGTGCTGGGCGACCATGTCCACCAGGCAGGTTCGTACCAGGACGCCCATGTGACCCACTTCGACTTCACCCACTTCAGCGCCGTCACCCCCGAGGAGCTGGCCAAAGTGGAGCGGATCGTCAACGACAAGATCTTTGAGGCCCTGGACGTGCAGGTCCGCTCGATGCCCCTGGACGAGGCCAAGAAGATGGGCGCCATGGCCCTGTTTGGCGAAAAGTACGGCGAGATCGTCCGGGTGGTGGACGTCTGCGGCTGGTCCACCGAGTTCTGCGGCGGCACCCATGTCCAGAACACCGCCCAGATCGGCTGCTTCAAGATCATCAGCGAGTCCTCGGTGGCGGCGGGCATCCGCCGCATCGAGGCCGTCACCGGCAAAAACCTGCTGATGCGGGCCAACGCCAACGAGCTGGTGCTGCGCACCACCGCCGCCGCCCTCAAGGCCAACAACCTGGCCGACCTGGCCGCCCGGGCCGAGGCCGTCATGGCCGAAAACAAGGCCCTGGCCAAGGAGCTGGACGCCGTCAAGGCCGAGGTGGCCGCCGCCAAGGTCCAGAGCCTGTTTGAGAGCGCCGAGGACGTGAACGGCGTCAAGATCATCACCGCCTACTTCTCCGGCACGGCCAGCGGCACCCTGCGCGGGATGTGCGACACCCTGCGGGACAAGGCCGTCAAGCCGGTGCTGGCTGTCCTGGTGGGCAGCGACGGCGGCAAGATCACCATGGCCGTCTCGGTGAACAAGCTGGCCCAGGAAAAGGGCCTGAAGGCGGGCAGCATCGTCAAGGAGCTGTCGGCCATCGCCGGGGGCAAGGGCGGCGGCAAGCCCGACTTTGCCATGGCCGGCCTGAAGGACCCCAACAAGATCGACGAGGCCCTCCACGCCGCCGCCGAAGTGGCCGCCAGCCAGATGAACTGAGGCCCGAAGCGCCTGCAAAAGCGCATCAATCATACACCCCCATGAAAGGAGCTGTCTGCCATGGAAGATTGCCTGTTCTGTAAGATCGCCGCGGGCCAGGTGCCCTCGAACAAGCTGTACGAGGACGACCAGCTGCTGGCCTTTTACGACATCGACCCCCAGGCCCCCATCCATTTTCTGGTCATCCCCAAAAAGCACATCCCCTCGGCCGCCGCGCTGACCGAGGAGGACGGGGCCCTGCTGGGCCACATCTTTGCCACCATCGCCAAGCTGTGCGCGGACCTTGGCTGCACCGGCGGGTACCGCATCGTCTCCAATGTGGGCGAGGACGCGGGCCAGAGCGTCAAGCACCTGCACTTCCATGTGATGGCAAAGCGCCCCATGGGCTGGCCCGCAGGCTGAATATACGATTTGTATAAAATGGAATGTGCGATATGACGAGAATTTCCAGATATTTAACGATGGCTCGTATATTTTTAGTGCGGGGAGGGTATAAACGCGCAAATTACTTAAAGGATAAGAAATACTTTAAACATATTGGTGAACATTGTTATTTACAACCATGGAACTTTGGCACAGAACCATATCTGATTAGCTTTGGGGACAATGTTTATATTACAAGTGGTGTAACCTTTGTAAATCATGATATTGCCTCTTTTATGTTTCAGTATATGGATCATGATGCAGAATATCAGGAGAGAAAAGGGCCTATTACAATAGGAAATAATGTTTTTGTTGGGGCAAATTCTACCATTCTATATGATGTAAAAATTGGAAATAATGTCATTGTTGGCGCAGGTAGTTTGGTCAATAAAGATATTCCTGATGGAGTGATTGTTGCTGGTGTTCCATGTAAAGTGATTGGAAAATTCGATGATTACCAAAAAAAGCTATTAAAGAAATAACGGGGTTAGAGGAATTCAAAGGAGTAAATTGCAAATGGCTGAAACGTATACTTTGAAGGTCGCGGGCCTGACCCGCGAGCTGACCATCTGCAAGGTGAACGACCACATGGACATTGCGGCCTTCATCATGCTGGGCGACACCGAGCTGACCGTGGCCGCCGCGGCCGAGCTGCTGAAAAAGTGCCCCGCGTTCGACATCCTGCTCACCGCCGAGGCCAAGGGCATCCCCCTGGCCCACGAGATGAGCCGCCAGAGCGGCAAGCCCTATGTCTGCGCCCGCAAAAACGTCAAGCTGTATATGAAAGACCCGGTGGTCGTGGAGGATCAGTCCATCACCACCGAGGGCAAGCAGAAGCTGGTCATCGACCGCAAGGAGCTGGACGAGATGAACGGCAAGCGGGTGCTGGTGGTGGACGACGTGATCTCCACCGGCGGCTCCCTCAAGGCGCTGGACGCCCTGGCCGAGCAGACCCATTGCGACATCGTGGGGCAGGCCGCCGTCCTGGCCGAGGGCGACGCAGCCAAGCGCCAGGACATCATCTTCCTGGAGCCGCTGCCCCTGTTCTTCCACTGATGGGGTGAGGCGGCCGGTCTGCGTGCTGTTTGCCGGTGCGCTGGGCGCGCAGTTGATCGCTGCTTTTGAGCCGCAGGCGGGCTTTTGGCCCCTTGCGGCTCTTTTTGGTCTGGGGCTGCTGGTGCTGCTGGCCGGGGGCAGGGCCCGGGGCTGGGGGCTCTGGCTGCTGCTGGGCGCGGCGCTGGGGCTGGCCTTTTCGGCCCGCACCGGGGCGCAGTTCGACGCCCTGACCGCGGCTTACGGCGGGCGTACGGTCCGGCTCACCGCCACGGTGGAGGACGTCCAGGAGGGCTATACCCGCTCCACCGTCCGGGCCCGGCTGCGGGTATCGGAGGTGAACGGGGAGCCGGCGGCCTTCTGCTGCCAGTGCGACGGGCTGCCGCTGAGCCGTGCCGGGGAGCAGGTCGAGGGCTGGTTCAGCCTGGAGGCGCCGGCCCCGGCAGACCGGCCCGGCCGCTACGCCGACGAGGTGGCGTTCCTGGCCGGGTACGAGCGCCGGTTCCGCCGGCTGGGCCCGGGCCCCGGCTTCCGCGCCTGGTCGGCCCGGCTCCAGAGCCGCCTCAGCGAGGCGCTGTGCCAGGGGCTGGAAGGGGACGAAGCCGGCGCCCTGGCGGCCATGATCGTAGGGGACCGCACCCGCATCAGCAGCGAACTGAACAGCGCCTACCGGGCGGCGGGGCTGTCCCACGTGCTGGTGGTCAGCGGGATGCACGTGACCATCCTGTGCGGGGTGGCCCTGCCGGGCATGGACCGGCGAAAATGGCTGGAACAGGGCCGGCTGCTGGCGGCCCGCCTCCCCGGCCGGATGGGCCGGAAACTCCACCGGCGGCTGGGGGTCCGGCTGGCCCGTCTGGAGCTGGCCCCGCCCAGGCCGGCCCGGGGCGGCTTTCACCCAGGGATGGTGTGGCGCGAGCGGATCGCTGCGCTGTGGCCGGTGGTGCTGGCGGCGCTGCTGACCGGCATCACCGGGTTCACCCCGTCGGTGCTGCGGGCGGGGGCGGCGGTCTGCATCGGGGCGCTGGGGGTCTGGCTGATGGCCCCCGCCGACCCCCTGACCAGCCTGGCGCTGGGAGGGCTGTGGATGAGCGCCTTCAACAGTTACGCCGTCTGCGACATCGGTTTCGAGCTGTCCTTTGCGGCGGTGGCGGGCACCCTGGCCGGGGCGGAGCTGGTCCGCCGCCGCGCCGCCCGCTCTGCCGCCCGGGAGGAGGACGCTCCGCGCCGGCCTCTGCCTGTGCGGCTGGCCGCCCGGGCCTGGGACGCCTTTTGGGAGGCCGGGTGCATCACCCTCTGCGCTTCGGCGGCCACCTTCCCGGTGCTGGTGCTGCGGGGGCTGAGCACCAGCCCCTACGCTTTGCTGTCGGGGGTGGCGGTGCTCTGGCTGGTCCAGCCCATGATGGTGCTGGGCATCGCCGCGGCTCTGACCGGGCTGGCGCCGGCGCTGTGGCCTGTCTGCCGTGCCTGCGCCTGGGGCGCGGCCTTCCTGGTGCGGCTGCTGAACGGCTGGGCCCGGATGGTGGCGGGCTGGCCGGGGGCTGAGCTGGCCTTCGACACCGGTTACGCCGCCCTGGTCTGCCTGGGCCTGGTGGGCCTGTGCTGGCTGGCGTTCCGGTGGCGGGTGCGGGCCCGCATCTGGCTGCCCGCCCTGCTGCTGGCCGCCGGGGCAGGCATCGGCGCAGGGCTTGCCCTGAACCGGGACGTGGTCCGGGTGGAGCTGATCGGCGGGGCGCGCACCCCGTCGGTGGTGCTGGCCCAGAACGACCAGACGGTGATCCTCTACCGGGGCGGCAGCAGCGGCCGCAGCGCGGTGGAGCGCTGGCTGGCGCGCCACGGACAGGAGCAGGCCACCCTTCTGGTAGACCTGCGCCTGGACCCCGCCCGGAACAGCCAGCCTCCGGCCCAGCGGGTGGTCACCCCGGGGCGGTTCGAGCCCTACACCGATTTCCAGACCGCCCGGGGCGGCATCCGGCTGGATCTGCTGCGCACCAGCGGGGGCGTGGGGGTCCGGGTGACGGTGGACCGCTGGCAGCTGGGGGCCGTGAGCGGGGACTTTGAGCTGGCCGGCGCGGCGCAGGTGGACTGGCTGCTGGCCTCGCCCTCGGCGCCCGGAGCCTTCCGCTGGGAGGAGATGCTGGCCCTGGGGCATTACGACTGGATGCGGCCCGACGCCCCGCCCGCGCCCTCCCGGCTGTGGCTGCGGCCGGGAGGCGGGACCAAAGCGCGATAGATGGGAGGTAGCTATGCCTGCTGAAAGCAAGCTGGCGGCCCTGGTGGAACAGGGCTGCACCGTGTTTTATTTTTATTCGACCGAGCCCTATCTGGTGCGGCAGGCGGTGGGCGCGGCCTGCGCCCTTCTGGCCCGGGACACCGGCGAAGAGGTGACGGTGCTGGACGGGCCTGCCCCCGATGTGGAGCAGCTCATCACCGCCGCGGGGACCATCTCCTTTTTCGGGACCCGGCGGGTGGTCTGCCTGCCCGAGCTGGACCCCGGCGCCTACAGCGAAAAGGATCTGGAGACCTTTGCGGACACGGTGTCCGATGTGGAAAACGCGGTGCTGGTGTTTGGCAGCGTCTTTGAGGCCGACCGCACCGGCAAGGCCAAACCCGGCAAGCGTGCCCAGCGGGTGATCGCCCAGTGCAAAAAGCTGGGCTGGGCCGAAGAGCTGGTCAAGCCCGGCCCCTCGGAGCTGCGCCGGATGATGGCCGGCCGCGCCGCCGCCCAGGGGGCGGAACTGTCGGGCCCCGCCGGCGCGGCCCTGCTGGAGCGCTGCGGCGAGGACCCCTACCTGCTGGAAAACGAGGTGGACAAACTGGCCGCCGCCGCCGGGTACGGCGTCATCACGCCGGCCCTGGTGGCCGAGATGGGGGTGGTCAGCCTGGAAGCCGACGTCTTTGAGATGGTGCGGCTGATCACCGCCCGCAACGCGGCGGCCGCCTGCAAAAAGCTGCACGTCCTGCTGCGCCTGGGCAACGAGCCCATCGCCGTCACCGCCGCCATGATCGGCAGCTACGTGGACCTTTACCGGGTCAAGCTGGGCCAGCAGCACAAAAAGAACTACAGCGCCGTCTTTAAGGATTTTGGCTACAAGGGAAGCGACTACCGCCTCAAGCGCTCGGCCCAGACGGCGGCAGGCTACACCCTGCCCCAGCTCCGGGCCTGCCTTGGCATCCTGCTGGAGCTGGACCAGGCCCTGAAAGGCCAGCCTGTGGCCCCGCAGATCCTGCTGGAGACGGCCCTGTGCCGCCTGGCCATGGAAGGGGGCGGCCGATGAGCGCCCCCGAACGGATCCACACCGGCCGGGTGCTGGTGGTGGAGGGCAAATACGACGCGGCCCGTCTGGCTCGCCTGACCGACGCCATGATCCTGCCGACCGGCGGCTTTGCCATCTTTTCGGACCGGAAGCGCCAGCAGCTGCTCAAGGAGCTGGCGGCCCGGAACGGCCTGATCCTGCTGACCGACTCGGACCGGGCGGGCTTCCAGATCCGCACCTACATCACCAACCTGGTGGGGGCGGAGCGGGTGGTCCAGGCCTATGTGCCCGCCCTGCCCGGCAAGGAGCGCCGCAAGGCCGCCCCCGGCAAGGAAGGGCTGCTGGGGGTGGAAGGGGTGCCGGATGAGCTGATCCGCAAAAGCCTGCGGGACGCCCTGGGCCCCGAGGCCGGGCCGGGGAGCCCGGCCGCCCGGCCGGGCCGGGCCATCACCTACGTCGACCTGTACGACTGGGGCCTGTCGGGCACGGCCGGCGCGGCGGAGCGCAAATACCGCCTGCTGGAAGCCCTGGGCCTGCCGCCCCGGCTTTCCAAAAAGGAAATGCTGGAGGTATTCAACCGACTGTATACGTTCGAGCAGCTGGACGCCCTGGTCCAGGCTGCCGGCGAGGGATAAAAAGACGGCTCCCTTTTCCGCCGGTACACAGCGGAAAAGGGAGCCGTCTGTCTGTTCAGGGCCGGGCAGGCCGGGCCGTCACATCCCGCACTCGATGGCCTGGCACAGCGCGGCCAGGTCCGAGCCGGCCAGCAGTTCGAAGCGGACGGTCCCCAGGCCCGAGAACCACAGCTGCAGCTCGCCGTCCAGGTCGGCCAGACCGGCCGACTCGATGGCGTAGGCCTGGATGCGCCGGTAGGGCAGGATGGTGAAGGCTTTCTTCATCCCGGTGACCCCCTGCACATTGACGGCGATGACCCGGCGGGTGGTAAAGACCACCCCGTCGCGGACGCTCTGGAAGGTCTGGACGATCTCTTCGCCGGGGCACAGCAGGGGCGCGACCAGTCGGTCCAGCTTGGAATCCTGGACCGGGCGGAGCTTGAGATAAGTGGGGTTTTCAAAGTCGATCATGGGGCTGCACCTCTTTCTTGGTTGTTTGAGTGGTGAATAAGGCCAGGGCCTGGCGGAAGTCCCGGCGGCGGAAGCCGCGGCGGCTGTCCACCAGGACCAGATGGGGCTGGAGGGCCGGCGCGGCGGCAAACTCGTCGGCGCGGTCGTCCAGGATGACATAGGGCGCCGGCGGGTGGTCCGTGACCCAGGCGGCGATCTCTTCCCCTTTGCTGACGCCCAGGATGGGGGCAATGCCGGCCACCGGCGCGCCGTGGGCCGCCAGGCAGTCGTAAAGGTTTTGCAGGATGCGGCCGGTGAAAAGATCGCCGTCCTCCAGGGCGTACCGCCAGGAGGAGGACAGCACCACCTGCACGCCGGTGCGGCGGACCAGCTTCTGCAGCCAGAACAGGGCGACGGGGTCGAAGAACTGGCGGTCCATGGGGCGGCGGAACACCTGGTCCAGCCGTACGCTCAGGGGAGTACACAGCACGCCGTCCACATCGAGGAACAGGACAGGTCGGGGCATAGGGGCGGCCTCCTTTCCTCTTTATCATAGCACAGGGGCGGCCCGGGGGCAAGGCGTTTGGGTCCGGGGCCGGCAAATGGGCGGGATCGGGATAAAACCGGGCGGTAATCTGGTAGATAGCCGCCTCCCCTTAGAGCACCTAACAAAACCTGACAAATAGAGGAATATGCAGTAAAATACCAGT
>LBJMR02800__coassemble_198_pt1 | contig 85316 bp, 73 predicted proteins | sample LBJMR02800__metabat2_high_PE_009 | metagenome-assembled genome bin LBJMR02800
CACGAAAGCAACGAAACCCACGAAAAAAACGAAACGCCCGGAAAAAAGGCGTTTCGTTGTTTTCGTTGTATATGGATCAATCGTGATTTCGTTGGGAACGTTGGGCCAAACTCCCCTCTCAGTCTCGCTTCGCTCGCCAGCTCCCCCACAGGGGGAGCCAAGTGTACCGCCGTCAAACCCGGCAAACGAGTGGTAAGGCAAAGCCGCAGAGAAGTGCGCCTTACCACCGCTTAGCCGGCACCCACGGGCGTGCTCTTGCCTCCCCCTGTGGGGGAGGTGGCACAGGCCGCGCAAGCGGACTGTGACGGAGAGGGCAACCGGCAGGCGCGGCTGACGGAGAGGGCTACAGCGCCCCCTCCCACTCCAGCAGCCACCGTTTGCGCTCCAGCCCGCCGGCATAGCCGGTCAGGCGGCCGGCCGCGCCCACCACCCGGTGGCAGGGCACCAGGATGGACACCGGGTTGCGGCCCACCGCGCCCCCCACCGCCTGGGCGGACATCCGCCCGGTGGGGCTTTGGGGGGCCAGCCGGCGGGCGATGTCGCCGTAGGTGACGGTGCAGCCGTAGGGGATGGCGCGCAGGATGTCCCACACCGCCCGCTGGAACTCGCTGCCCGCAAGGTGCAGCGGCGGCATGAAGCCCGGCTGCCGCCCGGCAAAGTATTCGTCCAGCCAGCGGCGGGCCTGGGCCAGGGCGGGGCTGTCCCCTTCCGGGGGCAGGGCCCCGGGCGGCAGGGGCGCGCAGGCCTGGCCGGCAAACCACAGGCCGGTCAGGCCGGCCTCGTCGGCGGTCAGCAGCACCGGCCCCAGGGGGGTGGCATAGCGGCAGAGGGTCTGCATGGGCGGCTCCTTTCTGTGTTACTGGAAATAGGCGTTCTGCACCGCAAGCAGCACACCGGCGCGGCTGGCGGTAAAGTTCAGCCCGCCCTGCAGATAGCAGGTGTAGGGGGCCCGCAGGGGGCCGTCGCAGCTCAGCTCGATGGTGCTGCCCTGGGTAAAGCTGCCGCTGGCCATCACCACCTGGTCGGTGTAGCCCGGCTCGGGGCAGGGCTCGGGCAGGGCGTAGCTGTCCACCGGGCTGGCCGCCTGGATGCCCTGGCAAAAGCCCACCAGGGCCCCGGCGGTGCCCGCGTCAAAGCAGGTGACGATGTCGTTGTGGGGCTCGCAGTAGCGGGGCACCGGGTTTTTGCCCGCCAGCTCCAGCAGGCACTGGGCGTAGATGGCGGTCTTGACCGCCTCGCACACCACCCCCGGCGCGTAGTACAGCCCCAGGTACATCTCCCGGGGCGCGTCCAGGGTGCAGCCCAGCTCCTTGCCCAGGCCGGGGGCGTTCAGCCGGTAGGCGCACTGCTCCACCAGGTCCCGCCGGCCGGCGATGTACCCCCCGGTGGGGGCGATGCCGCCCCCCGGGTTCTTGATCAGGCTGCCGGCGATCAGGTCGGCCCCGGCCTGGCAGGGCTCCTCCGTCTGGGTGAACTCGCCGTAGCAGTTGTCCACAAAGACGATGATGCCGGGGTTTGCCCGCCGCGCGGTGTCGGCCACCCTGCGGATGGTCTCCAGGTCGAAGGCGTTGCGCTGCAGATAGCCCCGGCTGCGCTGGATGTGGCAGACCCTGGCCCGGGGCGCCGCCGCCGCGATGGCCTCGTAGTCGGGGGTGAAGTCGGGCCTCAGGGGCGCCTCCTCGTAGCGGATGCCGTAGTCGGCCAGGGTGCCCTGGCCCGCGCCCTTGCCCCCGATGCCGATGACCCCTTCCAGGGTGTCGTAGGGGCGGCCGGTGGCGGCCAGCAGGGTGTCCCCCGCCCGCAGCAGCCCGAACAGGGCCACCGCCAGGGTGTGGGTGCCGCTCATGAACTGGCTGCGCACCAGCGCGTCCTCGCAGCCCATGGCCTGGGCAAAGATGGCCTCCAGCTTGGCCCGGCCGGTGTCCCACAGGCCGTAGCCGGTGGTGCCCAGCATATCGGTGGCCGACATCTGGTTGCCGGCAAAGGCGCGCAGCATCTTGAGCTGGTTGAAGTCCCGCACCTGCTCCGCCTGGCGGAAGTGGGGCGCGCACAGCTCCATGGCCCGGCGGTCCAGCTCCAGGACGGCGGGCTTGTAATCAAAAAAACGTTCCAGCATAACGGTTTGTATGGTTCCTTTCAGGTTTGGTGGTAGCGGCCGAGGCTGCCCGCCCGGGCAAAGCCCAGCCGGGTGTAAAAGCCGGCCCGCTCGCCCCGGCACAGCAGGCAGACCCGCAGCCCCCGGGCGGCCAGGTGGTTTGCCAGCAGGACGGCCAGCCGCCCGCCGGCCCCGCGGCCCCGCAGCCCGGGCTCGGTGCAGCCGCAGGCAAGGTAGGCCTGCCCGCCCCGTATGGCGTAGGCCCCGATGGTGGCGGCGATGCGGCCGCCCCTGGTCAGGGCCCAGGGCACGGCCAGCCCCCGGACGCGCTTGGAGCACAGGGCCGAGTAGTAGTCGTCCCGCTTTGGCCCCTCCGGGTAGAGGAAGGCGGCCAGCGCGCCGGCCGGTGGCTCCCGCTCCAGCGCCAGACCGGCCCACAGGGCCTCGTCCGCCGCAGGCCAGGGCAGCCGGCCCCCCGCCGCCAGGGCAAAGCAGGCCAGGTCCTCGGCCTTGCGCCAGCCGGCCGGGGCCGTCCCGTTCGTGATGAGGGCGCTGCACCCGCAGAACTGCAAAAAGGCGGCCAGCTCCTCGGGGTTGGCCCCGCCGGCGGCCAGGGCTTCGGCCCCGCCCACGTCCAGCGCCAGGCCCGGCCCGGCGTAGAACCGGCCCGGCTGGCTGCGGGCGAACAGGGCCCGCTCCACCGGCAGCAGCACTTCCAGGCAGGGCGCGCCCCGGCAGGCCCGGACAAAGCGCTTTTTGCCCCGGGGTGCGCCGGCCCGGGCGATCACAGGCTGTTCACGATCTGCTTATAGTGTTTGCCCCGCGCCTCGAAGTTGGGGTAGGCGTCGAAGGAGGCGCTGGCCGGCGACAGGCTGACCACGTCCCCGGGCCTTGCCGCGCCGCGGGCCAGGGCCACCGCCTCCTCCATGCTGCCGGCGTGGAGGATGGCAAGGCCGCTTGCGGCAAAGCCGGGCTGCGCCCGCACCGCCGCCTCGATGCGGGGCCCGGTGGCCCCCATCAGCACCAGCACCTTGACGTGGGCCAGCAGCTCGGGGGCCAGGGGCTCGTAGGGGATCTTTTTGTCGTAGCCCCCGGCGATGAGGACGATCTTCTGGTCAAAGCTGCGCAGCCCCGCGATGGTGCGGGTGGGGCTGGTGGCGATGGAGTCGTTGTACCAGGTCACCCCGTCCAGGGTGCGCACCGGCTCGATGCGGTGCTCCACCCCGGCAAAGGTGCTGCCCACCTGCCGGATGGCCTCCACCGGCACCCGGCCCCAGACGGCCGCGGCCGCGGCCAGCAGGTTCTCGATGTTGTGCAGCCCCCGGAGCTTGACGTCCTTCTGCGCCAGGAAGGGGGTCACCTTGCCCCCCTCGGCCATGCACAGCATCCCGTCCCCGCGCAGGAACGCGCCGTTATCGGTCTCATGCAGCCGGGTGAACCAGACCTGTTCCCCCTTGCAGTCGGCCTGCATGGCGCGGGTGACGTCGTTTTCGTACCCCAGCACCGCCCGGCAGGGAGGCTGCTGGTAGAGCAGGATGTTCCGCTTGGCGTCGATGTACTCCTGCATGTCCTTGTGGTGGTCCAGGTGGTTGGGGGTGACGTTGGTCACCACCGCCACCCGGGGGCTTTTGCGCATGCTGATGAGCTGGAAGCTGGACAGCTCCACCACCGCCACGTCCTCCGGGGCCACCCGGGGCAGCATGGGCAGCAGCGGCGCGCCGATGTTGCCCCCCAGGTGGACGGTGCGGCCCGCCGCCTTGAACATCTCGCTGATGAGGGTGGTGGTGGTGGTCTTGCCGTCCGAGCCGGTCACCGCCACGATCTCGCAGGGGCACAGGTCAAAGAACAGCTCCACCTCGCTGGTCACCATGGCCCCGGCGGCGATGGCGTCCTGCAAAGGCTGCTGGTAATACTCAAAGCCGGGGGTGCGCAGGATGATGTCCTGCCCCCGGAAGCCGTCCATGTAGCCCTCCCCCAGGCTCAGGCGCAGCCCCAGCCGCCGGATGGTGGCGGCGTAGTCCCCAAAAGCCTCCACCGACGGCTTTTTGTCGCAGAGGGTCACCTGGGCCCCCAGGCCCACGAACTCCTCGATCAGGGCCCTGTGGCTGACCCCCGCGCCGATAAAGGCCACCTTTTTGCCGCGCACCAGCGCGGCCAGCTGCTGCTGTTCTTTTTCCATAACAAAATCCCTCCCGGGGCGCGCGGCCCCTTGTCCTAGCAGGCATAGATTGGCACACCGCTCATTATACCTCTTTTAGGCCCGCTTGGCAACGAAAATCCCAAAACCCGCCCCAAAAGGCGGTTGCCAACCCCGGCCGTTTCTGCTACACTGAAAAAAACCCTCTCAGTCTCGCTGCGCTCGACAGCTCCCCCACAGGGGGAGCCAAGCGTACCGCCGTCAAACCCGGCGAACGAGTGGTAAGGCGAAGTTGTGAGCAAGTTTGCCTTACCACAACCTAGCCGGCACCCACGGGCGTGCTCTTGCCTCCCCCTGTGGGGGAGGTGGCACAGGACGCGTCAGCGGACTGTGACGGAGAGGGCAAACCGGCCAAAGCGGCCCCATACCTTACCATATAGAAAGGATACCTGCCTTGAAACATATCTTTGTCCGCCTTGCCGCGGCTGTGGCGGCGGCGGCTTTTGCCTTATCCCTGGCCGGGTGCACCGCGGGGTCGGGGGTCAACAGCTTCACCTGGTTTGTGGAGGAGATACCCGCCAACCTGGACCCCCAGATCGCCTCGGCCCCCGAGGACGTCCTGGCCTGCAAAAACCTCTACGGGGGCCTTGTCCGGCTGGACGCCTCCGGCCAGCCCCAGCCCGACCTGTGCGAGGGCTGGTCCGTCTCCGCCGGCGGGCTGACCTATACCTTCACCCTCAAGCCGGGCCTGACCTACAAGGCCGCCCGCGGGGAGGACACCGCCTACGCCATCACCGCCGAGGACTTCGTCTACGCCTTCCGGCGTGTGTTTTCGGCCGGGACCGGCTCGCCCTACGCGGTGGAGTTTGCCGCCATCGCGGGCAGCGGCGAGGTGCTGGCGGGCCTGGCCGGGCCCGAGCAGCTGGGCGTCCGCGCCCGGGACGAGCGGACGGTGGAGTTCACCCTCTCCCAGCCGGACGACGACTTTGTCCGCAAGCTGGCCCTGCCGGGGGCCATGCCCTGCGACCAGGCCTTTTTCGAGAGCACCGGCGGCAGCTACGGCCTGACCGCCGGCGCCACCCTGTCCAGCGGCAGCTTTTACCTTTACAACTGGACCAGCGGGGGGCTGTTCCTCCGGCGGGAGGCCGGCGGCGGCCTGGTGGACTCCCTGCGCCTGGTCCAGAACACCGGCTCGGCCCAGAGCGCCCAGGACCTGATCCTGAACGAGCGGTGCACCGCCGCCCTGGACGCCTCCGGCCAGCCCACCCAGCTGCGGGCGGTGCCCTACACGGACACCACCTGGTGCCTCCTGTTCAACACCGGCCACCCGGCCCTGGCCTCCGGCCTGCTGCGGCAGGCCCTGGCCGCGGCGGTGCGCCTGGCCGGCCTGCCGGCGGACGGCGGGCTGTACGCCCCCGCCTCCGGCCTTGTGCCCGACGGCCTTGCGGTGGGCAGCCTGGACTACCGCCAGGCCGCCGGCGACCCTTCCCCCAGCCTGAACAGCGCCTACGCCCTCTACCGGGCCGCCCGGGACAGCGTCTCCAGCGCCGACCTGATGGGCATCACCCTGCTGCTGCCGGAGGGCAGCGGCCTGACCCGGGCGGCAGAGGCCGTCAACAGCGTCTGGCAGCGGGAGCTGTCCCTCTTCTTCTCCCTGGAGGAGGTCCCCCAGGCCGAGCTGGAAGAGCGGCTGGCCGCCGGGGACTACACCATCGCCCTTGCCCCCGTCACCTGCACCGACGGCAGCGTCTACACCCTGCTGCGCAGCTTTGGGCCCGAGGGCCTGACCGGCTTCGACGACCCCGTCTACGAGACCCTGCTGGCCCAGGCCGCGGCGGCCGGTTCCAGCGAGGTGCGCTGCCAGCTGCTGGCCCAGGCCGAGCGCCAGCTGCTGGCCGGGTGCGCGGCGGTGCCCCTGTTTGCCCAGCACAAGCGCCTGCTTTTGGCCGACGGGGTCGAGGGCCTGGTGTTCGACCCCTACGGCCCGGTGCTGGACCTGACCTGGACCACCAAACAGTAACCGAAAAGCCCCCTTGCCAAAACATTGCACTACAACATTTTTTCAGGGGCTTTTCCCGGCCGGCGCGGCTGATTTTCAGCGCAGGCACGCTGGTTCGCTCTGCAAATTTTCACATCCGTATCACAAAGCCCGTCCCTAGAAAGGTGCGCGATGCCTTGTTGTTTTTTGCTGAATATGCTATAATCGTGGTAACTCAGTTCCCGCGGCCTGCTGCGGGGCCTAGCTTGAAAGGAGCCCTACTTATGGAATATACCACATCTTCGGGCGCGCTTGCCATGCCCGCCCACTACGCCCTCGTCCCGCAGGAGGAAATGGTCTACCTGGACGGCGGCGCGCTGTTCAACATCACCCAGGAGCAGGTCATCCAGTTCGGCGTCAACGTCCTGGTCAACGGCCTGATGTTCCTGGGGGGCGCGTTCTTCTCGGCCGGGGTCGGGATGGTCGCCAACGCCTTTGTAGGCACCACCATCAAGTCCGGCGGCAAGATCATGAAGGACTTTTTCTCCTCGCTCAACGGCAGCCAGTGGGTGGTGCTGGGCATCACCGGCCTGCTGGGCGGCTTCTATGGCCTGAGCCTGGCGTCCTACTACTATATGCAGCTGGTGGACCCGCTCATCAAGGCCTTCCAGGACGCCTTTGCCGCCCCCGCCGGGGCCGCCCCGGCCGAGGCCCTGCCCGCCGCAGCCTGAGGCCCCGCCGGCCTCTGACCCCTGGGGCCGGAGGGCCCGGGCCCTTCCGGCGCCGCGCACCACACCAGTGCCAGGCGCTCTGCGCCTGTCTGTACGAAAGGAGCTTTTCTTATGCCGAACAAGCAGTCCCTGCGCATGCCTGCGCATTACGCAGCCATCGACCCTGCCGAGCAGCGCGCCATCCAGGGCGGCGGCCCGGTCAGCGACGCGGTGGTCGCGTTCCTGGACAGTTTGCACCTGACCGATTTTTACCGGGGTTCTTCGGTGCTGACCTTCTCCTTCACCTTCGTGCCCGCCCTCTTCTTCACGGCGGTGCGGGCCGTCTTTGGCCTGGGCCAGGAGCTGGCCGAGGGCATCTACAACATCTTCCAGCAGCTGTGACCCGGCGCCGGCCTGTGCGCCAAATTTGCCTGGACCTGTCCCGTCCGGCCCCCGTCCCGGGGCCGGGCGGTTTTTTTGCCTGCGGGCCCGCCGCGCCCCCTCCGCGCCGCCAAACCCGCCAAAACCTTTTTGGAGCAGAAGGATTTTTTTGTGGAAAGCAACTTCCGGGCCAGTGGGCGGCCGGGGCGGCCTTTTTCGGCAACTTTGCATCAACAGGCAACAATAATACATTTCATTTTCCGGCGGAATCCTTTATAGTTAAGATGTAGCAACCCGCGGGGCCGCTGCCTGGCCCCGCACCGTGTGTTTAAGGAGGATACCAGAATGAAGGATGTCCGTATTTGGAAGCAGGAGCTGCGCGAGGGCGCCCATGCCGCGCGCCTGGCTTCCCTCTACTGCTGCGCCCCTGAGGACACCGCGCCCCAGGCGGCCCGCTATGCCGCCGCCCTGGACGGGCTGGAGGCCGCCTTTGGCCCCCACAGCGCCGCCGCCCTGTTCAGCGCGCCGGGCCGCACCGAGATCGGCGGCAACCACACCGACCACCAGCACGGCCGGGTGCTGGCCGGCAGCGTCAACATCGACATGATCGCCGCCGCCGGCCCCAACGGCCTGAACCAGCTGCGGGTCCAGAGCGAGGGCTATCCCCTGTGCGCCATCTCCCTGGACGACCTGGCCCCCCGCAAGGAGGAGGAGAACTCCAGCGCCGCCATCCTGCGGGGCGAGTGCGCCGCCTTTGCCCAGCGGGGCGCCCGCCTGTCGGGCCTGGACGTGTACGTCACCTCCAACGTGCCCAAGGGCAGCGGCGTGTCCTCCAGCGCCGCCTACGAGGTGCTGATCGGCACCATCCTCAACGAGCTGTTCATGAGCGAGAAGGTCTCCCCCATCGCCATCGCCCAGATCGGCCAGTGGACCGAGAACGTCTATTTCGGCAAGCCCTGCGGCCTGATGGACCAGATGGCCTCCAGCGTGGGCAACATCATCACCATCGACTTTGCCGACCCGGCCGCCCCCGTGGTCGAGCCGGTGGAGGTGGACTTCTCCAAAGCCGGCCTTGCCCTGTGCATCCTGGATTCGGGCGCCGACCACGCCGACCTGACCGACGAGTACGCCGCCATCCCCGCCGACTGCCGGGCGGTGGCCGCCGTCTGCGGCGGCGACGTGCTGCGCAGCGTCCCCTTCGAGACCTTCCTGGCCCACATCCCCGCCTGCCGCAAGGCCTGCGGCGACCGGGCCGTGCTGCGGGCCTTCCACGTCTACGCCGACAACCAGCGGGTCGAAAAGCAGGTGGCCGCCCTGCGCGCCGGGGACTTTGACGCCTTCCTGGCCCTGGTCAACGAGTCGGGCCGCAGCAGCTGGGAATACCTGCAAAACGTCATCCCCGCCGGCTACACCAAGCACCAGGAGGTGGCCGTCACCATCGCCGCCGCCAAGCACCTGCTGGCCGGCGAAGGGGCCGTCCGGGTCCACGGGGGCGGCTTTGCCGGCACCGTGCAGGCCTTTGTCCCGCTGGACAAACTCGCATCGTTCAAGGCAGGCATCGAAGCCATCATCGGCGAGGGCCGGTGCCATGTCCTCTCCATCCGCCCCGAAGGAGGTGCCGTCCTGTGATCTCTACTTTCATCCAGCAGCTGGTCAACTACGGCCTTGATACCGGCCTGATCCAGCCCGACGACGAAATCTACATCCGCAACCAGCTGCTCATGACCATGGGCCTGGACAGCTTTGACGAGCCGGAAGGCGACTGCTATTACGTCGACCTCGAGAGCATCCTCACCGCCCTGGTGGACGACGCCGTGGCCCGGGGCGTCTGCGAGGACAACTCGGTGGCCCGCGACCTGTTCGACACCCGGCTGATGGGTGTGCTGACCCCGCGGCCCAGCATCGTGCGGGCCAACTTCTGGGACAAATACGAGGAGGAGGGCCCCCGCGCCGCCACCGACTGGTTCTACGCCTTCTGCCAGGACACCGACTACATCCGCCGCTACCGCATCAAGAAGGACCTCAAGTGGGTCACCGCCACCCCCTACGGCGACCTGGACATCACCATCAACCTCTCCAAGCCCGAAAAGGACCCCAAGGCCATCGCGGCCGCCAAGCTGGCCCCCCAGAGCGCCTACCCCAAGTGCCAGCTGTGCATGGAGAACGAGGGCTACGCCGGCCGGATGAACCACCCCGCCCGCGAGAACCACCGCATCGTCCCCATCACCATCAACGACAGCGCCTGGAACTTCCAGTACAGCCCCTACGTCTACTACAACGAGCACTGCATCGTGTTCAACAGCCTGCACACCCCCATGAAGATCGAGCGGGCCACCTTCCGCAAGCTGCTGGACTTTGTGGAGCAGTTCCCCCACTATTTCGTGGGCAGCAACGCCGACCTGCCCATCGTGGGCGGCAGCATCCTGAGCCACGACCACTTCCAGGGCGGGCACTATGAGTTCGCCATGGCCAAGGCCCCCATCGAGACGCCCTGGACCTTCCCCGGCTTTGAGGATGTGGAGGCGGGCATCGTCCGCTGGCCCATGAGCTGCATCCGCCTGACCAGCGCCGGCGACGCCAAGCTGGTGGACCTGGCCGGCAAGATTTTGCGGGCCTGGCGCGGCTACACCGACGAGAGCTGCTTTGTCTTTGCCGAGACCGGCGGCGAGCCCCACAACACCATCACCCCCATCGCCCGCATGCGGGACGGCAAGTACCAGCTGGACCTGGTGCTGCGCAACAACATCACCACCGAGGAGCACCCGCTGGGCGTGTTCCACCCCCACGCCAAGCTCCACCACATCAAAAAGGAGAACATCGGCCTGATCGAGGTCATGGGCCTGGCCGTGCTGCCCAGCCGCCTGAAGGGCGAAATGGCCGAGCTGGAGGCCGCCCTTGTGGCCCGCACCCCCCTGGACCAGTACGGCGAAGCCATCCAGAAGCACGCCGACTGGGCGGGCGAAGTGCTGGCCCGCCACCCCGAGCTGGATGCGGGCAGCGCCCACGCCATCCTGCAGGACGAGATCGGCCACGTGTTCGCCCAGGTGCTGGAGGACGCCGGCGTCTACAAGCGGGACGCGGCAGGCAAGGCCGGCTTTGTCCGCTTCCTCGAAAGCGTGAAGTGACGCCCTCTCCACCCCTGCCATGAAAGGAGCCCCTATGCCTCATCGTATCCTGGAAGTCTGCGTGGACAGCACCGCCAGCGCCCTGGCCGCCAAGGCCGGCGGGGCCGACCGGCTGGAGCTGTGCGCCGGCCTTGCCATCGGCGGCACCACCCCCAGCGCCGCCCTGGTCCGGCAGGTCAAAGCCGAGACCGGGCTGCCGGTGCGCGCCCTGCTCCGCCCCCGGGCCGGGGACTTCTGCTACGACCGGTGGGAGCTGGCCCAGATGGCCGAGCTGGCCGCCGGGCTGGTGGCCGCCGGGGCCGACGGCATCGTCACCGGCGTGCTGGACCCCGCCGGCGACCTGGACCTGGACGCCATGCAGCACATCTGCACCGCCGCCCGCCGGGCCGCCCGGCAGGCAGGCCGCCCTGTGGACCTGGCCCTGCACCGGGCCTTCGACGTCTGCCGGGACGCCACCCTCTGCCTGGAGGCCGCCTGCGAGCTGGGCCTTGCCACCATCCTGACCAGCGGCCAGGCCGCCGACGCCTGGTCCGGCCGCGCCCTGCTGGCCCGCCTGCAGCAGCAGGCCGCCGGCCGCATCGAGATCCTGGCCGGGGCGGGGGTCAGCGCCCGGAACATCCCGGACCTGGTCCGCCAGACCCACGTCACCGCCTGCCACCTCTCGGGCAAAAAGCGGGTGCCCAGCCGGATGGTGTTCCGCCGGGCGGGGGTGCCCATGGGCCTGCCCGGCTTTGACGAGTTCGAGCTGTGGCAGACCGACCCCACCGCCATCCAGGCCGCCCGCGCCGCCCTGGACGGCGTCCACGACTGACATTTTCTTTCTCCTTATACAGCAGACCGCCCCGTGCGCCTGGTCTTGGCCAGGATCGCCGGGGCGGTCTGTGTTTAGCGTGTCGCAAAAGCGCCACGCTCCAGGGTGGACCAATTTCTGCCTGCATACGCAGGTCAGAAATTCTTCCCCCCTGGTATCCCCCTTTTAGACAAAATGAAGCGCTGAACCGCGCACTCGGCCCAAGGGGCCTCGCACACTCTCAGCGCTCCATTTCCCTGTATGTGTCCCGCCCATACGCACATGTCGTCCGGGCGGGACTTTTTGACAGAAAGGCTTTCAACTCAGTTCTTTTTGCGCAACAGGCTCATGGGGGGCAGCTCGGGGGTGGGGATGGTGTACCGCTCCATGGCGTGGGGGGTGGAGCCTACCTCCTCCCCGGCGCTGTTTTTGATCCAGGCGGGGCTGAGGGGGATGCTGGCCCCGTCGGGGGTCAGGGCCTCCAGGGTGTCCCCCAGGGACCACTTGCCCCGCTGCTGGCAGAAGGCCACCCCGTTTTCCCACCGGTCCACCGTGCCCACAAACTCCCACTCCCGGATGTAGGCGGCGGTGGAGGTGTTCTGCCGGGCCTTGTCCGGCCCAAAGTAGAACCCCGGCGAATAGGGCCGGTGGCTGGTGCGGGTCAGCTCGTCCAGCACCCGCTCGGGCAGGTCGAAGTCCTCGGCAAAGGGGTCGGCCAGGTACTGGTCCAGGGCCCGGCGGTAGGCCGCCGTCACGCTGGCCACATAGTAGAAGGTCTTGGCCCGGCCCTCGATCTTGAGGCTGTCCACCCCCGCCTTGCAGATCAGGTCCAGGAAAGGGGCGGTGCACAGGTCGTTGGCGTTCAGGATGTAGCTGCCGCCCTCCCCCTCCCCGATCTCGAACAGCTGGCCGGGGCGGGTCTCCTCGCTGAGGTAGTATTTCCAGCGGCAGGGCTGGGCGCACTGGCCCCGGTTGGCGTCCCGGCCGGCCAGGTAGTTGGACAGCAGGCACCGGCCCGACACGCTCATGCACATGGCCCCGTGGACAAAGGCCTCCAGCTCCAGCTCGGGCGGGGTCTTGTCCCGGATCACGGCGATGTCGGTCAGGCTCAGCTCCCGGGCCAGCACCACCCGCCTGGCCCCCATCTTCCAGCAGGCGGTGGCGGCGGCGTAGCTCGTGATGCCGGTCTGGGTGGACATATGCACGTCCACATCGGGGGCCCAGGTCTTGCAGGCGTCCAGCACCCCCAGGTCGGCCACGATGAAGGCGTCCACCCCGGCGGCGGCCGCCTCCCGGATGGCGTCGGGCATCCGGGCAGCCTCCTCGTTGGTGGGCAGGGTGTTCAGGGTCAGGTAGACCTTGCGGCCCCGGGCGTGGGCGTAGACCACCCCCTCGGCCAGCTGTTCGGGGGTGAAGTTGGCGGGCGCGGCCCGCATCCCAAACTCGGGCAGGGCGCAGTAGACGGCGTCCGCCCCGTAGCAGACGGCGTAGCGCAGCCGTTCCAGGTCCCCGGCGGGGGCCAGCAGTTCCGGTATCTGAAGCATGGTGTTCCTCTCTTTGGGTTGGCAGGTCACAGCCCGGCGTTGACGGCCCGGGCGGTGCGGACGTTGGCCTGGTGTTCGGCCAGGGTATGGGCGTAGTAGTAGCGGCCGGTCAGGTCGGTGACGAAGAAATAGGCGTCCTCGGCCTCGGGGTCGGGCTGGGGGTCCAGCGCGGCCCGGATGGCCGCCAGGCCGGGGTTGGACACCGGCCCGGCCGGCAGGCCGGTGCAGCTGTAGGTGTCGTAGGCCGCCACGATCTCGGGGGGGATGTTGTCCCAGCCGCCGTACCAGGGGGCCACCCAGTTCCAGAGGTAGTTGTTGTCCTCGTCGCTCTGGATGTAGCTGGAGACGTTGCTCTCCAGCCGGGGGTAGGGCGAGCCCTCGGCCAGCCGGTTGCGGAACACCTGGGCCACGTTGCCGTCCTGGTCGTTGCCGGCCTCCTCCTGGACGAAGGAGGCCAGGGTGACCAGCTCGTGCAGGGTCATCCCCTGGGCCTCCAGCGCGGCGTAGACCTCCTCCGTCACGACCTCGTCGAACCGTGCGTAGAAGGTGGCCACATAGTCGTGGACGGTGCCGTCGTTCAGGAACTCGTAGGTGTCGGGGAACAGATAGCCCTCGCACTTCATAAAGCGGCCGGGCGCCTCCTCGGGCACATACTGCCAGAAGGTGAACTCGCTGAAGCCGCCGTTGTTCGCCTCGTCCAGGAAGGCTTCGGCGGTGCACAGGCCGGCCTGCTCCATCTTCTGGGCCATGGCAATGGCGGTGGTCCCTTCGGGGAAGGTCAGGCGGGTGGTGTCGGCGGCGGCATAGGCCGACAGGGCCTCGATCAGCGCATCGTAGGAAGCGCCCTGCTCCACCTCAAAGACGCCGTACTGCAGGCGGCCGGCCGCCCCCTGCCGCCCCACATACCAGCGGAACAGCCGGGGAAAACGGATCACCCCCGCCTGCTGCAGATCGGCGGCAATGGCGGCCACCCCGCTGCCCTGCTCCACCGTGACGGTGACGGTCTGGCCTGCGGCCCCGCCGCCGGTGATCTCGCGGTGGAACAAAAAGGCCAGCCCCCCTGCCGCCAGCACCGCGGCCAGCAGCGCCAGCAGCAGGGCGCGCCGCAGCCGGCGGCCCCGGGCGGGGGCGGTGTGTTTGCTCGTGTTCGCTTCCTTCATAACGTTTCCTCGTCTTTTTTTAGGGTGTATCTGAAAATTCCCCAACGCTGTTCTATTCTACCAAAAAGCCCCATCTGCTGCGTTGCATTCGCTTGCATTCCACCAAGGAGTGCGGCGCTCATGCGCCTTGCATCTGGCGCTTTTTGGCGAATATCTCAGCATTTTTGACTTCTCAGATACACCCTAGGAGTTTCAGTCGGCCAGCATCAGCCGCATGTAGCTCTCGCTCAGGTCAAAGGGCGCCCCCGCAAAGCGGATCATCCCGTACTCCTGGCGGGTGCCCTCGCCGTAGAACAGGGGCTGGCCCTCCCCCACCGTGATCACGGCCTTTTCGACCACCACTTCCTTCTGGCGGGCGGCTTCCATCAGCACCTCGGCGGCCCGGTCGTCCTCCGCCATCAGCTCGATGAAATACAGGGTGTCGTCCTGGCGGAAATACAGCCCGTACCCGTGGGCGCTGGACACGATGGTGACGCCCCGGGCGTACAGGTCCCCCAGCACCACCGCCATCCGGCCGGCGTCCAGCTCGACGCAGCCGGGGCAGTATTGGCGGCGCAGCTCGCAGAGCTTTTTGGCGGTGACGGCGTCGAACTCCGCCTGGCTCCACAGGTTGCGGCGGACCTCCCGGGTCAGGCACCGCAGCCCGAAAGCCCGCCCAAAGCCGTGGGCGGCGTAAAAGGCCGCCTGCCGCGCCGCGGGCGCCGCCGCCAGAAAGGCAGCCCCCCGCCCGAACAGCCGGGCCGACGCCTCTTCCAGCAGGCCGGCGGCGGCCGTATCCTCCCGGCTGCACAGGCCGCACAGGTAATACCCCTGCCGCCCCTGCAGGGCCGCCGGCACGGCCAGCAGCATCGCCTGCAGGCGGCCGTTCTCCTCGGCCAGCCAGGCGTTCTCCTCTCCGGCAAAGCGCTGGATCGCCCTGGCGGCGTAATCCGCCGGGTCGGACCGGCAGGCGGCCCACAGCTCCTCCATGGCCGCCAGGTCCGACGGCTCCATCAGCCGAAACATCGTTAGGATACCCCCTTTTTCGTCTTGTTTTTCATTCCAGGGCGGCGCGGGCCAGGGCCAGCACCTCCCGGCCGATGTCCTCCACCGGGCGCATCCGGCCGCCGGCGGCGCACTCCACCGCCTGCCAGCCCAGTTTCCGGGCGCAGTATTCGGCGGCGGCGCGGCTCCGCTCCATGTATTCCAGGTCCCGCTCCTGGATGTCCTTCCGGCTTTCGTCCCCGTGGTAGCGGCCGGTCATCAGCCGCTGGCTCACGGCGGGGTCCACCCGCAGGTAGATCACCGCGTCGGGGGCGGGCAGCCCCAGCAGCCGGTATTCAAAGTCGAACAGCCAGTCCAGATAGGCGTCCCACTGCTCCGGCGGGAGCTTGGAGCACTGGTGCGCCCCGTTGGAGGTGGTGTACCGGTCGGCCAGGATGACCCCGCCCTCCCGGTAGAACCCGCCCCAGCCGGTCTTGTAGCTGGCATAGCGGTCCACCGCAAAAAAGGTGGAGGCCGCGTAGGCGTTCACGTCGTCGGGCTTTGACCCAAACTGCCCGGACAGGTACATCCGCACCAGAGCGGACGAGTCGCTGGCATAGTTCGGGAAGCTGACCTGCCGCACCGGCAGGCCGTCCGCCGCCAGGGCCGCCGCCAGCCGCCCGGCCTGGGTGGCTTTGCCGCTGCCGTCCAGCCCTTCGATCACCAGCAGGCGGCCCTTGGCCGGGGCGCTCATGCGTCGGCTCCTTCCCGCAGGGCGCGGTACTTGGCCCGCACGGCCTCGGGGCGGCCGCAGCACATCTTACCCTCGGGGCAGGGCCCCTCCAGGCAGCCGGGCCCCGCCGTGCGGAACAGATGGGGCGCCACCGGGTACACCAGCCGCAGCATCTCGTCGGCCAGGGCGCGGATCTCCCACTGGGCCCGCTCGCAGCAGCGCAGCCGGAAAAAGTTGTGCAGGCTGCGGGCGTTCATGGTCACCACCATCTTGGTCTCGCAGGCGTTGGGCAGCACAAAGCGGGCGTCCTCGTTGGCCATTTTTTCGGCCTTGCGGCGGGCCTCCTTCTCGGGCAGGCCCTCGGCCATCAGGCGGGCGGCGTGGCCCTCCTCCAGCTTGCGGGCCAGGTCCAGATAGTTCCGGGCGTCCTGCTCCATGCTGGCCAGGAAGGCGGCCTTCGCCTCGGGCGCCGCCTCGATGGCGGGAGGCACCACATAGCGGAAATCGTCCAGCCGGACGTACCGCTGGCTCTGGACGCTGAAGGAGGCGATGCGGTGCCGGGTGATCTGGGCCAGCAGCGACCGGCTGACCCCCTCGATGCCAAAGGTGAAGCTGGCGTGCTCGATGGGGCTGGCGTGGCCCAGGTCGCTGAGCATATCCAGGAAGCGGGCGGTCTTTTCCCCGTCCAGGCCGTCCAGCAGGCCGGCGATATGGCTGTCGGAATAGCACAGCTTGGCGGCGGCGGCCACCACCTTTTCGGGCTGCGGGGTATAGGCGATCAGTTGGACGGTCATCATGCTTCTCCCTCCGATACTTTGGTCAGGGGGGCGAAGTTGGCCATGGTCTTTTTCACCCCCACCTTGTCAAAACGGATCTCGACGATCAGGTCGCCGGCGGCGGGGGTCACGCGGGTGACGACGCCCCGGCCGAACACCTTGTGCATCACCACATCCCCCGGCGCGTAGCGCCTGGCCCCGGCCGGGGCCGCAGCCGGGCGGGGCGCAGCAGGCCGTGCGGCGGGCGCCCCCGGGAACGCCGGGGCCCGGCCGGCGCCGCCCCGGGCAGGGGCGTTGTACTCCCGGTCCAGGTAGCCGCTCCGGGGGGCGGCGGCCCGGCCCGACGGGCCCGAATAGCCCGAAGCGCCGCCCGGCACCGTGTCCCCCAGCGAGCCCCAGGAGGGCCGGCTGGGCCGCTCCAGGGCGGGGCTGCGGGTGGTCTCCAGGTAGGCGGGGTCGATCTCGCTCAAAAAGCGGCTGGGCTCGTTGTAGCAGGTGCGGCCGTAGAGCATCCGGGTGGCGCAGTGGGAGATGTACAGCTCCTGCTTGGCCCGGGTGATGCCCACATAGGCCAGGCGGCGCTCTTCCTCCAGGTCCTCCTCCGAATAAAGGCTCATCGACCCGGGGAAGATGTTCTCCTCCATCCCCACCAGGAACACATAGGGGAACTCCAGCCCCTTGGCCGAGTGGATGGTCATCATGACCACCTGGTCGGCGTCGGCGTTGTAGCTGTCGATGTCGCTGATCAGGGCGATCTCTTCCAGGTAGCCTTCCAGGCTGGCGTCCACCCCGCGGGTGTCGCAGTAGTTTTTCACGTTGTTGACCAGCTGGGCCAGGTTGTTCTCCCGGTCCTCGGCCTCTTCCCGGTGGCCGGCGGCGGCCTGCTGCCTGAGCATCTGGCGGTAGCCGGTCAGCTCGATCACTTTTTCGGCAAACAGGTCCAGGGGGCAGGTGTCCAGGGCCTGCTGCAGGGCCTGGTAGATCTGCCAGAACTTGAGCAGGGGCCCCACCGCGCGGGACAGCCGGGCGTACTCGTCGGCGTGGCTGATGATGTCCATCATGCTGACCCCCTCCTGCCCGGCCAGCTCGGCGATGGTGTCCACGGTGGAGGCGCCGATCTTGCGGGCGGGCTCGTTGATGATCCGCCGCAGCCGGACGTCGTCCCGGGGGTTGGCCACGATGGACATATAGGAGTGGATGTCCTTGACCTCCTTGCGGTCGTTGAAGCGCTGGCCGCCCACGATCTTGTGGGGGATGCCCGCCCGGGTGAAGTAGTTTTCGAGGGGGGCGGACTGGGCGTTCATCCGGTAAAGGACGGCGTGGTCGGACAGGCGGCCCCCGGCCCGCAGGTGCTGGCCGATGACCTCGGCGATGTGGGCGGCCTCCTCCCGGTCGTCCTCGGCCTGGTAGACGTGGACGGGCGCGCCCTCGCCGTTTTTGGTCCAGAGGGTCTTGCCCTTGCGCTCGGTGTTGTGGCAGATGACGCAGTTGGCGGCGTTCAGGATGTTGGAGGTGGAGCGGTAGTTCTGCTCCAGCCGGATGACCTTGGCCCCGGGGTAGTAGCGCTCAAAGTTGAGGATGTTCTCGATGGTGGCGCCCCGGAAGCGGTAGATGCTCTGGTCGTCGTCGCCCACCACGCAGATGTTCTGGGCGGGGCCGGTCAGCAGGCTGACCAGCTGGAACTGGGCCACGCTAGTGTCCTGGTACTCGTCCACCAGGAGGTAATGGTACCGGTTCTGGTAGTAGTCCCGGGCCTCTTTGTGCTCCTGCAGCAGCCGGACGGTGTAATAGATCAGGCCGTCGAAGTCGAAGGCCCCGGCCTCCTGCAGCCGCTTCTCGTACAGGCCGTAGAGGCGGGCGGCCAGCTCCGGCTTGGTCTTGCCGGCGGCCTCTTTGGCGGCGTCCGCCGGGGCGGTCAGCTGGTCTTTCCAGCGGCCCAGCTGGTTCAGCATGGATCGGACCGGATAGAACTTTTCGTCCACGTTCTGCTCCTTGTACAGGGCCTTCATCACCCGCTGGGCGTCGTCGGTGTCGTAGATGGTAAAGCTGCGGGGCCAGCCGATCTCCTCGGCGTAGCGGCGCAGGATGCGCACGCAGGCCGAGTGGAAGGTAGAGGCAAACACCTCGTCCCCCTCCTCGTCCCCCAGCATGGAGCGCAGGCGGGCCTTCAGCTCCCCCGCAGCCTTGTTGGTGAAGGTGATGGCCATGATGTTCCAGCTGCGGGCGGGCTCGCAGCGCATCATCCCATCCAGCCAGGCGGGCACGTCGGTGCCGGTCATGATGGCGGTGCGCAGGGTCCGCAGGTCCTCGTCGGCGGCGGGCCGGGGGGTATAGCTGCTGCCGTGGGCGCTGCCGAACCGGATGAGGTTGGCGATCCGGTTGACCAGCACGGTGGTCTTGCCGCTGCCCGCGCCGGCCAGGATCAGCAGCGGCCCGCTGGTGGTGAAAACGGCCTGCCGCTGCATCTCATTGAGCCGGCCGAACTGTTTTTCGATGTAGGTGTCCCGGAGGGAACAAAATTCTTTTTGCAGATCGGTTGCCATGGGCTGCTCCTATTCATGTAAAAATCTTTTATCAGTATACCACAAACAAACTTGCAAAGACAGCCTTTCGGCTCAAAAAAGCCCGGCCCCCTCAAAAGGGAAACCGGGCCTAGCATTGGTAATGTTTACACTTCTCTATTCAACACTTGCATCTTTATGCAGTGAAGGTCTGTTACTGTTTGTAAGCTTTCAGGCTGTGTTCCTCCCGCCATGACATAGCGGTCGTATAAACCAATCGTAGCATCTTTGATTTCCTTTGTCAGTGCAAAATCCATTACGCTATCCGCGCCACTGAAACGGACCAGAATCTCTTCATCTCGATGTTCAATAAAATCTTGCATGAAGGAAATAGACTTTGCATCAAGGACAATCAGCAACTGCTCTTTTACTATCCCGTTAGAATAGCTTTCCTGACGAACATTGATCGGGCCTTGATCTGACGTGAAAAAGTACCGGTTATCGCCAATCTTGAATACAATCTCATTGATATTCATCCAGCTATAGCCATAATAATTCAGATTTAGCATAAAAGCGTCCACGCTTTCATCTGAACTGACCATCGGCAGCACTTCCGCTACACGGTCATTTACGGCAATCACGCCTTTTCCATCTACAAACAAAGACTTATTGTAAATAGAAGCCTCACCAGTCATAGCATCATACTGCATCTGGATGTCATCCACATTCTGGAAAACTGAAATATCAAAGTTCGATGTAGCCGCCGCTCCCAGCGCAACCGATGCCACAAGAAACGTTAATACAATCAATGAAACGATCCGTTTTTTCATTTCTAAACATCCTCTCTGTTCAGAACGGCTCGGTGACGTCGAGGGCGCCGGCGCGGGCCCAGGCCGAGCGGTCGGCGCGGCGGACGGCCCGGAGGGTGTACTTGCCGCCGCCCATGGCGCAGACGGCTGCGGCGATGACGGCCACCACCTCGGGGGGGATGCCGGCTTCCACCTGGGGGGCCCGGGGCGCAGCGGGGGCCGCCGCCCGGGGTGCGGCAGCGGGCGCGGGCATGGCCGGGGCCTCGGCGGGGCGCGCCTTGGGCGTGCCGGACGATGCGCGGCTCCGGTTCAGGGCAAACAGGGCAAAGGCCAGGCCGGCCACGGCGATCACGATCGTAATGATGGTATTGGAATCCATGGTACATCCTCCTGTCATCGTCCCGGGGTGCGGGACGCTCGGCGTTTTCTTACATTATACCCGGTTTCGGGGGCGATTGCAACCGTTTGGGGCCCGCCATCACCGCCGGCCGATGCGGGGGGTGGCGTCGGTGAAGCCCACCTCCAGCTTGTCGCCGATGGACAGGCTCATGGCGGTGCCCAGGGCCACGCAGTTGACCGGGTCGGGCGAGACATAGACGTCCACCTTCAGCTCCTGGCTGAGGTACTCGGGCAGGCCGTGGAGCTGGGCGCCGCCGCCGGTGAGCATGACGCCGTTCTTGTAGATGTCGCCGGCCAGCTCGGGGGGCGTCTTTTCCAGCACCTGGTGGGCCGCGGTGCCGATCTGCTCGCTGAGCATCATGACCGGGTCGTACAGGTCGCTGGTGGAGACGTTGACCCGCACCGGCAGCCCGGTGAGCAGGCTGCGGCCCTTGATCTCCATGGTCTCGTCAAAGTCGGTTTTCTGGGGGCAGCAGGCCACCCGCTTTTTCAGCTCCTCGGCGGTGCGCTGGCCGATGGCGATGCTGAACTTGGCCCGCACAAACTTGAGGATCTCGTCGTCGTAGTGGTTGCCCGCCACCCGCACGCTGGTGGCCTTGACCTTGCCGCCCAGCGACAGCACCGCGATGTCGGTGGTGCCGCCGCCGATGTCGATGATCATCCGGCCGTCGGGCACGGTGATGTCCAGCCCCGACCCCAGGGCCGCCGCAATGGGCTCGTCGATCAGGTACACCTGCCGGGCGCCCGCCGCGACCACCGCCTCCACCACGGCGTCGCTCTCGATGCCGGTGATGGCCGCCGGCACGCACACCGCCACCCGGGGCTTGACCATATGGGAGCTGTACACCTGGTTGACGAAGCGGCAGATCAGCTCCCGGGTCATGGTGTGGTCGCTGATGACGCCATCCTTCAGGGGGAAGGTGGCCGAGATGTAGTTGGGGGTGCGGCCCACCATGGCCAGGGCCTTGTCGCCCACCTCCAGCACTTCTTTTTTGCGGGTGTCGATGGCCACCACGCTGGGCTGGTTCAGCACGACCCCCTTGCCCTCCTGGGCAATGATGATGGTGGTGGTGCCAAGGTCTATCCCGATGTCGTTCTGTGCCATAATGCAGTGTTCCTTTCTTCGCGTTCCTCTATGCCAAAAGCCCCGGACGGGGCTGTAGAAATCCAGTTTTCAGTATACCACACACCGGTGGAAAAGTATAGTGCTTTTGCTCTAGGTGGGCCCCATTTCTGCGCGCAGCCGCCCGTCCGGCTCCGGCGGCCGGGCGCAGTTTTTCAGCAGCTCGGCCAGGCCGCTGTAGCGCAGGTTCTGGCGGACGTTGGCCATCATGGCGGCCACCGTGTCCCGGCGGCCGGCCACCACGCACAGCCGGCGGGCCCGGGTCACCCCGGTGTAGAACAGGTTGCGGTAGCACAGCCGGGGCGGCACCGCCGCCGCCGGCAGGACCACCGCCGCAAACTCGCTGCCCTGGCTCTTGTGGACGGTGATGGCGTAGGCGGGCTCCAGCTCGCCCAGGTTCTCGGCGGGGTAGACCAGCACCCGGTCGTCCATCCGCACCGTCATGGAGCGGGAGCGCGGGTCGATGGATTCCACGATGCCGATGTCCCCGTTGTAGGCCCCCACCCCCTGCTCGCCGCCGTCCCGCTTCCAGACGATCTCGTAGTTGTTCTTGACCTGCATCACCTTGTCCCCCGTGCGGAACACCCGGGACGCGCTTTGCAGCTGGGGCTTGCCTTTGGCGGGGGGGTTCAAAAGGTCCTGCAGCAGGGTGTTCAGGGCCTGGGTGCCGCAGGGGCCCATCTTGGTGGGGCAGAGCACCTGGATGTCCCGGATGGGGTCGAAGCCGTAGCTGCGGGACAGCCGGGTGGTGACCAGGTCGCAGACCAGCTTCTGGCAGGCCTCGCCGTCCGCCTCCAGGAAAAAGAAGTCGTCCTCCCGGCCGCCCTTCTGCAGGGGGCGTCCGCTGACGATGTTGTGGGCGTTCTCCACGATGAGGCTGCGTTTGGCCTGCCGGAAGATATGCTTGAGGCAGACGGTGGGCACCGCCCCCGAGCGGATCACCTCCCCCAGGATGTTGCCGGGGCCCACGCTGGGCAGCTGGTCGGCGTCCCCCACCATGATGACCCGGCAGTTGGGCCGCAGGGCGGCCAGCAGGCTCTGGAACAGCTGGACGTCCACCATGCTCATCTCGTCCAGGATCACCACGTCGCACTTGAGCAGGTTGCGCTCGTTGTGGATGAAGCTGACGCGGCCCCCCGTATAGTCCACCTCCAGCAGCCGGTGGATGGTGGAGGCCTTGCGGCCGGTCAGCTCGCTCAGGCGCTTGGCGGCCCGGCCGGTGGGGGCGCAGAGGGCCACCCGCTCGGCCTGGCTTTCCAGCACGTTCAGCACCGCCTTGACGGTGGTGGTCTTGCCGGTGCCGGGCCCGCCGGTGAGCACCAGGCAGTTCTCGGTGACGGCCTGGCGGATGGCCTCCCGCTGCTCGGGGGCGTAGGCAAAGCCCTGGGCCGCCTCCAGGACCTGGATGTCCTGGTCCAGGTGGCGGGCGGTCTGCTTGTCCCGCCGGGCCAGGGCGGCCAGCCGGGCGGCGATGGCCTCCTCGGCGGCCAGCAGGTCGGGCAGGTAGATGTATTCCCCGGCGCTCAGGGTGCGGGTTTCCAGCTGCCCGGTCTCCAGGCAGTGCTCCAGGGCGGCGGTGAGCTTTTCGGGGGGCTGGTGGATGAAGGCGGAGGCCGTGGCCACCAGCCGCTCCCGCGGCAGGCAGGTGTGGCCGTTGCCCGCGTTGTGGCGCAGGGTGCGCAGCAGGGCCGCTTCCAGCCGCTGGGGGCTGTCCCCCTCCATCTGGTAGTAGGCGGCGATGCTGTCCGCGTGGCGGAAATCCAGCTGCAGCGGCTCGCCGCACAGCAGGTAGGGGTTGGAGGCCACCGCCTGCACCGCCCCCGGCCCAAAGGCCCGGAACACCTCCATGGCCCGGCGGGGCCCGATCTCGAACTGGGCCAGGTAGGCGATCAGCTCCCGCATCCCGAACATCCGCTTGAACTCCTGCTGGATGCGGTCGGCCTTGTCCGCCGAGATGCCCTTGATCTGGGTCAGGCGGGCGGGGTCGTTGGCGATGACGTCCAAAGCCGACGCGCCGAACGTCTCGATGATCTTGCGGGCGGTGGCGGGGCCCACGTAGGGCAGGGACCGGCTGGCCAAAAAGGCGTACACCGCATCGATGTCTTTCGGCATATCGGTCAGGCACTCGGCGGCGTGGAACTGCCGGCCGTAGGTGGCGTGGTTCTCGTACCGGCCCCGGCAGATCACGCTCTGGCCCACGTGCAGCTCCCCCAGGGTGCCGCAGACCACCGTCAGCCTGCCCTCTCCCGACAGCTCGAACACCACATAGCCGCTGTCGCTGTTTTCAAAGATGATGTCCTCGATGGTGCCCTCAATCTGTTCCAGCTGCCGGTCCTCCATGGCAGGCCCTCCTTTCCGGCAGGATATGCAATATTAAGTATACCCCGAACGGCGGGCGGCGTCAATCCACGCAAAAAGCCCGCCGCGGCACATTTTATGCAAGAGCCAGATTGTCAAAAAAGTCCCGTCCAGCCGACATGTGCGGATGGACGGGACACATACAGGGAAATTTGGCGCTGAGAGTGTGCGAGGCCGCAAGGCCGAGTGCGCGGTTCGGCGGCAAATTTTGTCCCCAGGGGGATACCAGGGGGAAGGAATTTCTGTCCTGCGCAGCAGGCAGAAATGGGTTCCCCCTGGAGCGTGGCGCTTTTGCGACACGCTTAGGTTAACCTTTGGCCCGCGCCATGCGCAGGGGGCCGGCGTCCCGGGCGCTGCTCAGGCGCCGCAGCGCCAGATGGTAGGCCGGCATCAGGAAGAAGCAGGCCGCAAACCAGGCCACCGGGCTGGCGATGCACCCGGCCCAGTAGCCGAACACCGGCACCAGGTAGAAGCCCACCAGCCCCCGGGCGAACATCTCGAACACGCCGGCGAACATGGCCAGCCCCGAGAAGCCCAGCCCCTGGATGGAGTAGCGGTAGACGATGAGCACCGCCAGGGGGATGTAAAAGACGCTGTTCCAGAACAGGTACGCCCGGGCGTCGGCCATGATGGCCCCGCCCGCGTCCTCGCTGGCGTCCAGGAACATCCCGATCAGCAGCGTGTCGGTGAAGTGCAGGATCACGAAGGAGGCCACGCTGTACAAACAGCCGATGCCCAGGGCGGTGCGCACCCCCTGCCGCACCCGGGGCAGGCTGCCCGCGCCCAGGTTCTGGCCAACGTAGGTGGTCATGGCGGTGCCGATGCTCTCCAGCGGGACGGACAGGATCTGCCCGGCCTTGCCGCCGGCGGTCATGGCGGCCACCGCCGCGCTGCCCAGGCCGTTGACCGCGGCCTGCAGCACGATGTTGCCCACCGCCGTGATGCTGCACTGCAGGCCCATGGGCAGGCCCATCATGCACAGGTCGGCGCAGTGGGAGGGGCTGAACCGCCCCTCCTCCCGGGACCAGCCCAGCATCCGGAAGTTTTTCACCATGTACAAAAGGCTCCACACCCCGGCCACGGCCTGGCTGATGACGGTGGCCAGCGCCGCGCCGAACACCCCGGCGTCAAAGGCCAGGATGAAAAAGATGTCCAGGAAGATGTTCAGCACGCTGGCCACGATCAAAAAGTAAAGGGGGCGGCGGCTGTCCCCCAGCGCCCGCATATACGCGCTGGTGACGTTGTACAGCAGGGTGAAGGGGATGCCGGCAAAGATGGTGCGGATGTACACGTCGGCCATGTCGATGATGTCGGCGGGGGTGTTGGTCAGCACCAGGATGGGCCGGGTCAGGGCCACCGTCGCTGCCGTCAGCACCGCCCCGAACAGCAGGGACAGCCAGACGGAGTTGGCGGTGTAGCGGCGCATCCCCTCGCCGTCCCGGGCGCCGAAGCAGCGGGCCAGCGGGATGGCAAAGCCGCAGGCGATGCCGTTCACAAAGCCCAGCACCAGGTAGCTCAGGCCGCCCACGCTGCCCACGGCAGCCAGCGCCTCCACCCCGACAAAGCGGCCCACGATGATGGTGTCGGCCATGTTGTAAAACTGCTGGAACAGGCTGCCCAGCATCAGCGGCACCGAGAACAGCAGGATCAGCTGCAGCGGCTTGCCCTGGGTCATGTCTTTGGTCATAAGCGGATTCCTCCATTGGATACAACGTCACTTTCCCGTGAAAAGCGCCCTGCTCCGCAAGGGGGCAGGACGCTTTTCAGAACGGTGACATTATAGTGCAGGACGCGCCAAATTGCAAGCGTGTTTTTGGACAATCCGCGCCCCGGTCCGCCTGCAAAAAATATCTATTTTCACAACACGCTCAGTCGATGGGCTTTGCCTCCCGGCAGGCCTTGGCGATAGCGTCCCGGTAGCCCTCGATCTCGATGGTGCACCCGGCCAGGAGGTCGGGGTCCTCGGCCTTGCCCTCGCTGTCGGTCTTAAGGGCGGCCACCTCGCTGGCGGTCATCCCCTCCAGGTGTCTGGCCAGGGCGTCCGCCTGCTCGGCCCAGCTTTTGCCGATGCCGGACACCGCCGACAGGGGGTAATCCTCGTCCCCTTTCTGGCGCTTGGTGCGCAGGTCGCCGGGCAGGGCCACGCCGGCCTCGTCCGCGGTCACCTGGGCCTCCAGCTCATCCACCACCGCATGGAGGATGCGCCCCTCGCCGTCCAGCAGGACGGCGGCGGCAATGGTGTTCAGCTCGCCGCCGGCGTCCCGCGCCTCCCCCTCGCTCAGGACGGCCAGGCCCGCCTTCCAGTCCCCGGCGGCGCCGTCCGCGCCGGAGGAGCCGCTCATCGGCCCGGACGCCCCCGCGGACCCGGAGGACCCGGAGGCGCCGGACATGCTGTCCGCCGGCTCCCCGCAGCCTGCCAGCAGCAGGGCTGCCGCAGCCAGCACGGCCAGAGATCGGATCGGTTTTGTACGCAGTACCTTCATAATTTCGCTCCCTTTGCAGGCCCCCGTGGGGGCTTTTGGGCTAGTGTGCCCGCCGGAGCACGATTTATGCACACAGAAAACGCCCCCGGCCGGCGGATGCGGCCAGGGGCGGCGTTCTTTTGCAAAAGCGGTCTGTTTACAGCAGCGGGCTGACCAGGCGCAGCACATCGTCCAGCAGGGTACCCAGCAGGCTGGTGCGGCAGTCGTCCAGGGTGATGCGGTGGCACTGGCCAAAGGTCTGTTCCGCGTCGGCCCGGACGGCGGCCACCTGGCTGCCCCCCATCAGCAGGGTGCCGCATTCAAAGTGGAGGTAAAGACTCCGGTAGTCCATGTTGATGCTGCCCACCACCGCGATGCGGTCGTCGCTGACGTAGCACTTGGAGTGGATGAACCCCGGGGTGAACTCATACACCTTGACCCCCGCCCGCAGCAGGGGCAGATAATAGGACCGGCTGAGCCGGAACACGATCTTTTTGTCCGGGATGCCGGGCAGCACCAGCCGGACGTCCACCCCCCGCTTGGCCGCCAGCTTGAGGGAGTTGAGCAGGTCCTCCCCGATGGCGAGGTAGGGGGTGAAGATATAGACGTAGTCCTGCGCCTGGTCCAGGATGTCCCGGTAGACGCTTTCGGCCAGGCGCTCCTCGTCCAGGGGGCTGTCGGAATAGGGCTGGACCACCCCGTCCGCCGCAGCCTGGACGGTGGGCCGGAAGGGGCGGTAGTCCTCCTCCATGGGGCGGAAGGAGTTCCAGAAATTGAGGAACATCACCGTGAAATTCCAGACCGCCGCCCCTTCCAGCCGGACGGCGGCGTCCTTCCAGTAGCCGAACCGCTCTTCCACATTGATATATTCATCGGCAAAGTTGGTGCCCCCGTTGTAGGCCACGTTGCCGTCGATGGAGACGATCTTGCGGTGGTCGCGGTGGTTCATGACCAGCGAGACCAGGGGCACCACCGGGTTGAAGGGGATGCAGCGGATGTGGGCCTGCTCCAGCCGGATGACAAAGCCCGACGGCACGGTGGTCAGGCAGCCCATATCGTCGTAGATGACCCGCACGTCCACCCCGGCGGCGGCCTTTTCCCGCAGGATGTCCTCCACGGCGTTCCACATCCTGCCGGGGCGGATGATGAAGGTCTCGAGGAAGATGAACTTTTTTGCCCGGCGCAGGTCCTCCAGCAGGCGGGGGAACATCGCCTCGCCGCTGGAAAAATATTCCACCGCGGTGTCCTTCCAGGCGGGCCAGGGGCCGTACCGGGCGATGTAGCCGCTCAGGGCCCGGGTGCGGGGGTCCACATCTTCCAGCTGGCCGGGGGGCTGCCGGGTCAGGTCACGGTGGCGGCGGTCCACCGCAGCCATCCGGCGGCGCATCCGGCGGGAGGGGCGCTTGTTGCCCCAGAACAGATACATCAGCCCGCCGAACACCGGCGTGATGCCGATCAGGGCCATCCAGGCGATGGTATAGGCGGGGTTCTCGTCTTTGCGGACCAGGAACAGGATGATGAGGACGCTCAGCGCCGTCATGACGCCGTTGAGCCAGGCGGCGTATTCGGTCAACCGGAGGTAGAGGGACGCCATCCATACCAGCTGGACCAGGATCAGCAAAAAGGTGATGGTGATCTTGTTGACACAGCGGCTGAGGATTTTGACGACCGGCAGTTTAAACATGGCTTCTCCTTTCCAGCGTTTTGTTCTGTGATGGATGCTCGTGTCTCTGACAGTATACCGCCCCCGGCCCCGTTTTGCAAGCCGGGGGCAAAAAAGAGACAAGGCCGGGACGTTTGTCTCAGCCTTGCCGGATGCCGGGATAAAACAAGCCGCAGCGCGGGCGCGGCGCTGCGGCAAAGCGGCGGGATCATGGCCCCGGCCCGCCCCTGGGGGCAGCCGACCGGGACCGGTATGGGGTTCAGAGCTTGGGCGCGGCGGCGTCCTCGTAGCCCACCAGCAGGCCGCCCAGCTCCGCGTAGAAGCTGCACAGGGCGCCGCACTCCACGATCTCCACGGCGGACTCGGGCCAGATGGCCTCGATCATCAGCTTGAGGCGGCGGGCGGCTTTCTCGTTGTCGCAGTGGGCGATCTGCACTTTGCCGTTGGCAAAGCCGCGGTCCCGCATTTCCAGGATCATCCGCTCCAGCACGCCGTGCTCGCCCCGGGTCTTGCAGAGGATGTCCAGCTCGCCCTGGGGGCTGGCCTGGCCCAGCACCCGGATGCCCAGGGCGCGGGCCACCACCGCGGCGGTCAGCTTGACGCGGCCGTTGCGGGCCAGGTTGTTCAAAGACTCCAGCGAGAACAGCAGGTGGGTGTGCCCGGCATAGGCGGTCACAGCGTCGCAGATCTCCTCAAAGGTGGCCTCGGTGGGCGCCAGGGCCGCCAGGCGGCCGGCCAGCAGGCACATCTCGGGCCCGGTGGAAAGGCTGTCCAGCACAAACACCTTGGCGCCGGGGTTCTCGTCCTGGTATTCTTCGGCGGCCATCCGGGCGGCGTTGTTGCAGCCGGACAGGGTGCCGGTGATGGTCACCACAAAGACCTCGTCCGCCCCGGCGTAAGCCGCCAGGAAATCCCCCACGTTGGGGCAGGAGGTCGAGCTTTTGCCTTTATAGGTGCGCAGGGTGTGGGCCATGGCAAAGGCGTCGGTGCCGGGGTCGTCCACATATTCCTGCTCGTCGGTAATGATCTTCAGCGGCACACAGGCGTAGTCCACCCCCGGCAGCTGCCACAGATTCGATGAGGAATCCAGCACAATTTTCCGTTTCATAATGACATCTCTCCAATCCGCAGCCGGCTGGCGCCAACTGATCCATTCCATATTCTGTCCCCATCATAGCAGTTTTTCAATAACTTGTCAACCATATGCAAAAATCTTAACAAAAGATTTTCAGTTCTATTGACTTTCGGACGGTTTGATGTATACTTAGGCTATGAATGCTGAAACGAAACGCCGCATCGCGGCTTCTGCCGTGGGCTTTGCCCTGCCCCGGTATGACGAATTGCCTGGCGTGGGGTTGTACCTCGATCAGACCGTGCAATATGTCAACAGCCATTTCCGCAATTTCCCGGGGATGGAGCTGACGGGCTCGATGGTCAGCAACTACGTCAAAAAAGGGCTTATCACACACCCGGTGCGCAAAAAATACACCCGGGACCAAATCGGCTACCTGATCTACATTGTGGTGGTCAAAAACGTCCTGTCCATGGAGAACATTCAGTTCCTCTTTGCCATCCAGCAGGAGCGTTTTACCGCCAAGGCGGCCTACGACGCATTCTGCGCCGAGCTGGAGGCCGCCATCGGGTCGGTGTTTGGGCTGCAGGCGTCCACCCTGCGGCCGGACAGCTCCCTCAGCGACGACCAGTTCCTGCTGCGGTGCAGCGTCATCCCCGCCGCCAACAAGATCTACTTAGACTGCTGTTTCGACGCCCTGCGCCAGGAGCAGGCCCTCTGGCCCGACATCCTGGACGACCTGAACTGAACCGCAAAACCAAAAGCCGGACCTCTATGTCGGAGGTCCGGCTTCGCGTTTTTCTCAGGGTTTCAGCGGGGCTGTCAGCGGGCGATCACTTCGCTGGCCAGGGCGTCCATCTGGGCGTCGTCGCAGGGGTGGGCGGCGCCGCGGATGCTGACGGTGTGCTCGCAGACGGTGATGTTCTTCATCCCGGCCAGGGCGGCGGTCATCAGCTTGTTGGCCATGGGGGCCCACATGCCGTTTTCCATCAGGCCGACGGTGCGGCCCTGGAAGCTCTTGGTCTTGAGGTGGGTCAGGAAAGCCTCCATCGGCGGGAACAGGAACCCGTCGTAGGTGGCGCAGGCCAGCACCATCTTGCCGCAGCGGAAAGCCTCGGCCACCGCGTAGGAGACGTCGGTGCGGGTCAGGTCCATCTCGGTGACGGCGGCGCCGGCGGCCCGCAGCTTTTCGGCCATCTGGTGGGCGGCCTGGCGGGTGTGGCCGTGGATGGAGGCGGAGGCCACCAGCACCTCGGCGGGGGCCTCGGGCTTATAGCTGGACCAGGTGTCGTACAGGCTCAGGTAGGGGGCCAGGTCGCCTTCCAGCACCGGGCCGTGGAGGGGGCAGATCCGGGCGATGTCCAGCCCGGCGGCCTTCTTGAGCAGGGCCTGGACCTGGGGGCCGTACTTGCCCACGATGTTCAGGAAGTAGCGGCGGGCGTCGCCGGTCCAGTTGGCCAGGCTGTCGCCCTCGGCCACCACCCCGAACCGGCCGAAACCGTCGGCGGAGAAGAGCACCTTCTCGCTGTCCTCGTAGCTGACCATGACCTCGGGCCAGTGGACCATGGGGGCAAAGACGAAGTGGAGGGTGTGGCTGCCCAGGCTGAGGGTGTCGCCGTCCTTGACGGTGACGCGGCGGCCGGCCGCAATGGCCCCGGGGAAGAAGTTCTCGAGATAGGCAAAGGTCTTGGCGTTGCCCACCACCTGCATGGAGGGGTACCGGGCCGCCAGCCGGGCCACGTTGGCCGAGTGGTCGGGCTCCACATGGGAGACCACCAGGTAGTCGGGGGCCTGATCGCCCAGCGCCTGCTCCAGCGCCTGCATCCATGCGTCGGTGGCGCGGGCGTCCACCGTGTCCATGACGGCGGTCTTTTCGTCCCGGATCAGGTAGGTATTGTAGCTGACGCCGCCGGGCACGGGGTACTGGCTCTCGAACAGGTCGATGGTGGTGTCGTTGACGCTGATGCCCAGGATGGAATCAGTGACGTTGGTGGTATAGACATTCATGGCAGACAGTCCTTTCTCTTGCACGCTCTTCATTTTCCTTTTCTATCATTCAACCTATGACAGGGGTCTTAAAAGCAGGGCCCCCGGGGCGTCCGGCTGCTGCGCCGGCCCCCGGTCCCGGGCCGCGTTATATCATACCATATTCATAGGGAAAAAGCAATATCCTTTTCGCCCGGGGTGGCGCGGGTTTCTCTCACAGGTCCGCGCCTTCTGCGGCGGAGGGGGGCAGGCTGGCCCGGGGCGGCCGGCCGGGGGCGGCGTCCAGCTCCAGCAGGGTGGCGGCGCTGGCGTCGTCCAGGGACTGGACCGCCCGCAGCTTGCGGTTGATGGCCCGTGTGCGGGTGCCGATCAGATCGTCCAGCTCCCGGTCGGACTGGCGCAGCCGCTCCTGCAGCTTGGCCAGCCCCTTGTCGAACTTCTCGAACTCGGTCTTGACCGCGCCCAGCACCTGCCACACCTCGTTGGAACGCTTCTGGATGGCCAGCGTCTTGAAGCCCATCTGCAGGCTATTCAGCAGGGCGGCCATGGTGCTGGGGCCGGCCACGTTGACCTGATAGTCCCGCTGCAGGGTCTCCACCATGCCGCGGTTGACCACCTCGGCGTACAGCCCTTCAAAGGGCAGGAACAGGATGCCGAAATTGGTGGTATAGGGCGGCTCCACGTACTTGGTGCGGATGTCCTTGGCCTCGGCCCGGATCACCTGCTCCAGCGCGCGGCGGGCCGCCTCCACCGCCTGGGCGTCCCCCGCGGCCTGGGCCTCCTGCAAATGGGCGTAGGTGTCCCCGGGGAACTTGGAGTCGATGGGCAGCCAGACGGTCTGGCCGTCGGCGCCGGGCAGCCTGACCGCAAACTCCACCCGCTGGGCCGAGCCGGGGATGGTGGCCACGTTGGTGTCGTACTGCTCGGGGGCCAGGATCTCCTCCAGGATGGCCCCCAGCTGGATCTCGCCCAGGATGCCCCGGGTCTTGACCCCCGACAGCACCTGCTTGAGCCCGCCCACGTCGGCCGCCAGGGACTGCATCTCCCCCAGCCCTTTATAGACCTGCTCCAGCTGGTCGCTGACCGTCTTGAAGCTCTCGCTCACCCGCTTTTGGAGGGTGTCCTGGAGCTGCTCGTCCACGGTGCTGCGGATCTCGTCCAGCTTTTTGGCGTTCTCGGCCCGGACGGCGTCCATCCCCTCGGTCAGGGTGCGGCGCATCTCTTCCAGCCGCTGGGCGTTGGACAGCTCCATGGTGCGCAGCCGGCTCTCCAGGGTCTTTTCCAGAGTCTGGAAGCGGCTCTCCTGGTTTTTCTGCTGGGCGGTCTGGCTGCCGGTCAGCTGGGCGCCCATCCCATCCACCGCGTCCTTGACGCCCCGGATGGCGGCGTAGTTCTGGTCGGCCAGGGCGGACTGGCTGGCCCGCAGCTTTTTGTCAAACTCGTCGGCCTGGCGGGCCAGCCGCTCTTCCAGCCAGTCCTCCAGCTCCCGGGCCTGGTCTTTGTCCCGGGGCGGCCGGAAGCTGCGGACCAGCAGCACCGGCATCATCACAAAAATCGCCAATACAAAAAGGTCAGTCACAGGTTGCATGGTTTCTCCTTACAGTTCCTCATAGGACAGCGTCTCTTTGAAGGCGGCGGTCTGCTCCCCCCACAGGCCCGCGCCGTCGGCCTCCACCTCGCCGGTCTGGTTGTCGTAGGGGTCGGCCCGGAAGCCCAGCATGGGCGGGTCGAAAGCCGCCTGGAAGGCGCGGTTGGCCACCATCCGCCCCGGGTCGATGCTGCCGAAGTAGTGGCGGCGGAGCTCCTCCTCCCCCGCCCTGGCCATGGACGCCCCATAGGAGCAGTCGGCGTACATCCAGCCCCTGGGGGCGATGTAGAACATGGCCCAGTCGTGGCAGCCGCACTTGCCGGGGCCCACCGCCAGGCCGCTCTGCCACCGGGCGGGGATGCCGGCGATCCGGCACAGGGTGATAAAGGTCAGGGCCATGACCCCGCAGTCCCCCCGGCGGTCCATGGCGCAGCGGGTGGGGATGTCCTCCAGCACGAAATAGGACGGCTGGTAGTGGTAGTGGACGTTGCGGGTGATGTAGTCGTAAAAGCGCCGGGCCTTTTCGGCGGGGCTGGTCACCCCCCGGGTCAGCTGGGCGGCCAGGGCCCGCAGCGCCGGGGTAAAGACGATGTGGGGGGCCTCCTCCCCGGTGTCGAAGGCAGGCTGGACCGGGTCGGGCGCAAAGGACAGGGGGTCGGCATAGGGGGCGGTCTGGGTGTAGCTGTACCGTGCGGTGAAGCGGCGGTTCGCGGTCAGGTCCGCCTCCCAGTACGCGGTGCGCTGGGGCGCGTCCGCCGCGGCGATGCGGGCGGGCGGCTCCGAAAAATGTTCCAGCCGGATGTCCGACTGGCTTGCGCAGGCGGCGGGCAGGGGCAGCCAGACCCGCAGATGGACGGCGCTGCGCCCTTGGGCCCGGGCCCGGGCCAGCGCCGCCTCAAAGGCCGCGTCCGACATCCCTATGCCGGCCTCCACCGTGATGCGGGCCGAGGCCGCGCCCTCCCGCACCATCTTTGCATGGGTGGCCCTGCGTCGGGCCAGGGCCGCGCCGCTGTCCGGCGCAGGGTCCCGCCGGCGGGCGGCAAAGGCGGGGTCGGTGTCCAGCAGCGTCTCGTCAAAGCGGTCGAGGCAGCGCTTTTCCCCTTCCACGAACCGCCAGTCCACCCGGCCGGCCCGCTCCAGGGCCCGCAGCTCTTCCAGGGTGAAGCCGGTCACCCGGGCCTGCATCTTTTCCACCGCCTGCTGCTCGGTGTAGATGTACTCGGCGGGCAGGCGGCGCAGTATCTCCCGCTGGACCAGCAGGGCCGCCCGCTGGGCCTCCAGCCCGGCGGGGGCGGGGTTGGCGCCGGCGCCGTTCTGGCTGGCGGTCCAGTCCTCGGCCAGCCGGGCGTCGATCCGCCCGATGGCCTCCTCGTAATACCCCGCCGCCTTGAGCCGGGCCACATCGTCGGGCAGGCCGGCGTTCAGGCAGCGGAACCATTCATTTTGATCGGCAGGCATCGTCATTCCCCTTTCTCCTCCTCTGCCGTGACGGCTTCCCAGAAGTCCACGGCGTCGTACAGCCAGCCGGCGGCGTCGGTGCCGGTGCCCACGCTGGTGCGGTGGCGGGCGTTCCGGAAGATCACCATCTGGTGCGGCACGCCGCTTTCTTCCAGGGCTTTGTCCAGCGCCGGCCCCTGGCAGAAGATGTCCATCAGCATGAGGGTGGCGTCGTTGAGGCCGAACCAATGGTACACCGGCGGGAAATCCCCGTCCACCTCGGCCGCCACCTCGATGTTATAGTAATAGTCCCCGGGGGCCAGGCTGTCCCCCGGCTCGGCGCCGTCGTACAGGTAGAAGTACAGCGGTTTGGCGTACATATAATTGATGACCGGGTAGCCCAGCAGCAGCGCGCCGGGCTTGGGCAGGCCATAGGTTTTGTACCCCATCCGGCTGGTGCCAAAGACGCCACACATCTGGCCCCCCGCCGAAAAGCCCACCAGGGCGTAGTCCTCGGGCCGGACGCCGAACATCTCCGCGTTTTCGGTGATGAACCGGACCGCCCGCACCAGGTCGTTGTAGGCGGCGTTGTCCCCGTTGTCCCGCCCCACGCTGTAGCGCAGGACAAAGGAGGCATACCCCATCTGGTGCATATGGTAGGAGACCGAGCAGCCCTCCCGCATTTTGGCGCTCTTTTCGTACATATTGCCCGGCACCACCAGGGCGTAGCGGGCGTTCTCGGTCTCGGCGGGGAAATAATACAGCTGCACCTCGGCCTTGCTGGGGTCGGCGGCGATCTCCTCGGGGGTGTAGATCTGGTAGGTGACCTGCACCCCGCGGTTGTAGTTGTCGATGACCAGGTTCAGGCCCTGGGCCGCGTCGGGGGCGGTGCCGCCCAGATACTCCTCCAGGGTCCAGTCGTCGTACATCCAGGGCTGTTCCGGGATCAGGACGTTCCGGTCGTATGTATCGAAACCGGAGGCCTGCAAGCTCTCGTTGGCCCGGATCTCCCCCATGGTGGTGCCGGCGGTGATGTTGGGCTGGCCCAGCGCCCCCGCCGGGACGGCCAGCCCGCAGGCCAGCGCCGCCGCAGCCAGGACGGCGGCCGCCGTCTTTTTTGCGTTCATATCGTTCCGTTCCCCCTTTTCATATCGTTCCGTTCCCCCTTTCGGTTCAGGCCGTGACGGCTTCCCAGAAGTCCACGGCGTCGTACAGCCAGCCGGCGGCGTCGGTGCCGGTGCCGGTGCCGCTGCCGTGGGGCGCCTTGTCATAGACCTGCATGCGATGGGGCACGCCGCAGCCTTCCAGCGCGCAGTCCAGGGCCGGCCCCTGCAGCGGCGTGCAGATCATGCCCAGGGTCAGGTCGTTTTTGCCGAACCAGTGGAAGGTGGGCGGGAAATCCGGCGTCACCTCCGCACTCAGCTCGATGTTGTAGTAGTAGTCCCCCGGGGCCAGGTCGTCGCCGGGCAGCGCGCCGTCGTAGACGTAGAGGAACCCCGGCTTGCCGTACATATAATTGACGATGGGATAGGCCAGCAGCAGCGCGCCGGGCTTGGGCAGGCCGTAGGTTTTGTACCCCATCCGGTCGGTGCCGAACATCCCGCACAGGTGCCCCCCGGAGGAAAAGCCCATCAGGGCGTAGTCTTCCGGGTCCACCTGCAGCTCGCCGGCGTGGGCGGTGATGTACTGGACCGCCCGCACCAGGTCCTGGTAGTTGGCGTTGTCCTTCAGCTCCCGGCCCACCCGGTAGTTCAGGATGAACGCCGCATACCCCATATCATGCAGCTGGGCCACGGCGCTGCACCCCTCCTTGACACGGGCGGTGCGCTCCAGCATGTTGCCGGACAGGACCAGCGCGTACTTCCCGTTGGGGCGTTCCCCCGGGAAATAGTAGAGTTCCACCCCTTTCCGGGTGGGGTCGGCGGCGATCTCCTCCGCCGTGTAGAGGGGGTAGGTCACCTGCAGGCCCCGGTTGTAGTTGTCGATGACCAGGTTCAGCCCCGCCACCGCGTCGTCCACGGTGGGGCCGACGAAGCGGCGCAGGGTCCAGTTGCCGTATTGCCAGGGCTGCTCGGGGAACAGGGTGCCCCGGTCCCAGGTGTTGAAGCCCGAACCCGCGATCCCCTCGTTGGCGCGCATCTGCGCCACCGTGGTGTCCGGGGTGACAGGGGGCGCGGGCAGGGCCCGGGCAGGGACGGCCAGCAGGGAGGCCAGCGCCGCCGCGGCCAGGGCGGCGGCCATGCTTGTCTTTGCGTTCATATCCGTTGCTTTTCCCTCCCGGCTCAGGCGGTGACGGCATCCCAGAAGGCGGCGGCCTGTTCGATCCAGCCGGCGGCGTCGGTGCCGGCCCCGTTGCCGCTGCCGTGGGGCGCCTTGTCATAGATCACCAGCTGGTGGGGCACGCCGAAGCGTTCCAGCGCCTCGTCCAGGGCCTGGCTCTGCCACTGGGGGAACATCCCGTTCAGGCTGCTGTCGTTCCTGCCGTACCAGTGGAAGGTGGCGGGGAAATCCGCCGTGGCCTCCGCCGGGATCTCGATGTTGTAGTAGTAGTCCCCCGGGGCCAGATGATCCCCCGGCCTGGCCCCGTCGTAGAGGTAGAACAGGATGGGCTTGCCGTAGACGTAGTTCAGGATGGGGTAGGCCAGCAGCAGCGCGCCGGGCTTGGGCAGGCCGTAGGTTTTGTACCCCATCCGGTCGGTGCCGAACATCCCGCACAGGTGCCCCCCGGAGGAAAAGCCCATCAGGGCGTAGTCTTCCGGGTCCACCTGCAGCTCGCCGGCGTGGGCGGTGATGTACTGGACCGCCCGCACCAGGTCCTGGTAGTTGGCGTTGTCCTTCAGCTCCCGGCCCACCCGGTAGTTCAGGATGAACGCCGCATACCCCATATCATGCAGCTGGGCCACGGCGCTGCACCCCTCCTTGACACGGGCGGTGCGCTCCATCATATTGCCGGACAGGACCAGGGCGTACCGGGCCCCCGGCTGTTTTGCCGGGAAATAATACAGCTCGGCCGAGGCCCGGGTGGGGTCGGCGGCGATCTCCTCCGCCGTGTAGAGGGGGTAGGTCACCCGCACCCCCTGGTTGTAGTTGTCGATGACCAGGTTCAGGGCGGCGACGGCGTCGTCCACCGGCGCGCCGATGTACCGGCGCAGGCTCCACCGGGGGTACTCCCAGGGCTGTTCCGGCAGCAGGGTGCCGCGGTCCCAGCTGTCAAAGCCGGAGCCCACGATCCCTTCGTTGCCGTGCAGTTCGGCCACGGTGGAGTCCGGGGTCAGATGGGGCGCGGCCGCCTGGGCCGGCGCGGCCAGCAGGGCCGCCAGCATTGCCCCCGCCGCAGCGGTGCAGAGGGTCTGTTTGATCTTGGACGTCATGGGTCTTTCCTTTCCCTGCCGTAAAAGCAGAACCGGCCGCGAGGCCAGTTTTTTCTATTGTACCCTGTCCGGCCCTTCTTGTCAAAAACTTTTGCGGTTCGCCGCCGCCATTGTGCTTTCGGCAAAAATCTGCTATACTGAAGTCCACCGAACGAAACAAGCCGAGCTTTTCTGCAACCTGAAAAGGAGGTCTGCTCTATGTGGACGCGCGCCCTGCTGAAAGCCAACGCCAAAGACATCCTGCGGCGCAGTTACTGGCGGGTCTTTCTGGCCTGCCTGATCGTCTCCCTGCTGTGCGGCGGCGACTTCAACCTGAACTATCGTTTTGGCGCCGACAGCGCCCCGTCCGGCCTGCCGGAGGGCGCTGCTTCCATCGCCGGCAGCGCCGGGTTCCCCTTCTCCGCGCTGGTGCCGCTGCTGCTGCCCATCATCCTGGGCGTCGGCGTCTTTGCCCTGCTGCTCCTTTTGGCCGCCGTGCTGTGCTGGGGCATCCTGGTCACGCCGGTGATCCAGGTGGGCCAGGCCCGCTACCTGACCGAGAACCGGTCCGGCCCCGCCTCGCTGGGCGTCCTCTTCTCGGGCTTTACCCGCGGCTACTGGAACACGGTGGGGGTCATGTTTTTCATGAACCTGAAGGTCTTTTTGTGGAGCCTGCTGCTCATCATCCCCGGCATCGTCAAGAGCTACCAGTACCGCTTCATCCCTTTCCTTCTGGCCGAGAACCCCGACCTGACCGCCGACCGCGCCTTTGAGATCTGCACCATGATGACCGACGGCGAAAAGTGGAACATCTTTGTGCTGGACCTGTCCTTTTTTGGATGGAACCTGCTGGGCCTGCTGCTGTTCGGCGTCGGCGTGGTGTTCGTCGACCCCTATGTCAAGACCACCGAGGCCGAGCTGTACGCAGCGATGCGGGCCAAGGTGATCGCCTCCGGCTACGTCACCGAAGCAGAGCTGACGGGCCAATCTTGATACGAAAGAATTGACGATCCAATGGAAGAAGAATGTATGCTGATCCGCCCCATGGAGCCCGCCGACTGGCCCGCGGTGGCCGAGATCTACCGGGAGGGCATCGCCACCGAGCACGCCACCTTCCAGACGGCCTGCCCGCCCTACCGCGCCTGGGACGCCTCCCACATCCGGGAGTGCCGGCTGGTGATCCTGGCCCCGGACGGGGCCATCGCCGGGTGGGCGGTGCTGTCCCGGGTGAACATGCGGTGGTGCTACCGGGGCGTGGCGGAAGTGAGCATCTATGTGGGCGAGCGCTACCGGGGCCGGGGCTACGGCTGCCACCTGCTGAGCGCCCTGTGCGCCGCCGCCGAGCAGGCCGGCTACTGGACGCTGCAGTCCACCGTCCTGCAGGACAACGAGGCCAGCTACCGGCTGCACCGCAAATGCGGCTTCCGGGAGGTGGGCCGCCGGGAGCGGATCGCCCGGGACTGCCACGGCCGCTGGCTGGACACCTGGCTGATGGAGCGCCGCTGCGCCGCCGACGAGCCCCCCGGCTACAAAAAACTGTAAAAAAGGCCCCCACTTTTCCCATGGGAGAAGCGGGGGCTTGCCATTTACCGGCCGTTATGGTATTCTTTTGGTGGGTGTTGTCGATAAACGGCAAGCGGTGTGTTCCCCGTTCAAATCGGGGGGCGCTTCTTTTTGCCTCCCGATCGTACAGAAAGGGGGGCTGACAATGGTCACATATTCCGATCTTATTCAGACCGGCATTTTGGTCGTTGGCATTATTGGGCTGTTCATTCAGCTCCATAAAAAATAAAAAGAAGTAACCGCCCTGGTTCCCAACTTGTGCGGTTACTTCTTTAACCAAACACGGGGAACTACCGTTTGTCCGGCAGCACCCTTCTCTGTATTCAGTATAGCGCAAACTGCGCTTTTTGTCAACGTTCCGGCACCAAACAGACTGTCAAAAAAGTCCCATCCAGCCGACATGTGCGGATGGATGGGACACATACAGGGAAATTTAGCGCAGAGAGTGTGCGAGCCGCCTTGCGGCGAGTGCGCGGTTCGGCGCTCAATTTTGTCCCCAGGGGGATATTAGGGGGAAGGAATTTCTGTCCCGCGTATGCGGGCAGAAATGGGTTCCCCCTAAAGCGTGGCGCTTTTGCGACACGCTGTTAGGCACAGATGGCCTTCTGCCGGTTGCGGTACACCGCCTCGAGGACGGCGCAGTATTTGTCGGCGATGCAGACGATCACCGCCTCCCGGCTGGAAGGGGCGTGGAACAACGTCAGCGGCCACATATGGCTGCGGATGATGTTGCCCACCTTGGGGCTGAGGGCGAAGCACCGCTCCGCGTTCTCCCGGGCCAGCAGCGGGTGGATGAACCCGTGCATTTTGAACAGGGTGCGCAGCCCCCGGCAGTGCTGGAAACGGCCGGCGCAGTGCCAGTCATACAGATAAAAATCGTGCAGCAGGGCGCCCACGGCCAGGGCGGTCTCGTCCGCCCCCACGTGAAAGCGCCGGTTGATCCAGAAGCTCACCCGCGCCACATTCCGGCAGTGCTGATAGGTGGTCACGCAGCCGTGCTGGATGTATTGGTCCATTTCCAGCACCCGGGGGTCCTCCTCGTACTGCTGCAGAATGCAGCGGAGATGTTCGCGTTCTGTTTCCGACAGGCCCATTGGCTTTCCTCCTGAGTGATGCGTCCCGGCGGGCCTCCGCCGCGCCGGTTTTGTCCGGTGGAATGTGTTCTCTACCCCATAGTATATAAGAAGAGTTTGTCTATGTCAACCGTTTTGCACAAATTTTTCATCGCATTTACGCAATTCCCAATTTCCAGTCGAACACATCGGCCAGCCATTCGGCCGCCAGGGCAAACCAGCGTCCGGCGTGGGGCTGCGGGGTGTTCACCTCGGCGGTGCACACGCTCAGCCCATGCACCCCGTGGGGGAACAGATGCGCCTCGCAGGGCACCCCCGCCTTCTGCAGCGCGCCCAGCAGCAGCAGGCTGTTTTCCACCGGCACGGTCTCGTCGTCCATGGTGTGCCAGAGGAACACCGGCGGGGTGTCCGGGCCGATCTTGTCCTCCAGCCCAAAGGCCAGGTGGGCGGCCGGGTCATGGGCGCCGCTCAGGGCCTCGAAGCTGCCCCGGTGGGCATAGGGCCCCGCCGTCACCACCGGATAGGACAGGATCAGGGCGTTGGGGCGCTGCCGCCCGGCCCAGGACGTCTGGCCGGGCAGGGGCAGCACCGCCGAGGCCAGGGCCAGGTGCCCCCCGGCCGAAAAGCCGCAGGCCGCGATCTTGTCCGGCCGGATGCCCCATTCGGCGGCGCGCTCCCGCAGCAGGGCCAGGGCCCCGTCGATCTGCCGGAAGGGCCGGTAGTCCCGGGCCTGTTCCCCTACGCCGTATTCCAGCACCGCCGCGTGGTACCCCGCCGCCAGAAAACGGACCGCCACCGGGTCCGCCTCCCGGGCGCTGACGTGTTCGTAGCCGCCGCCCGGCACCACCAGCACCAGCGGCCGGGTCGCGGCCAGGGGCATGGCCTCGGCCGGCTGCCGCAGATAGACGGTCAGGACTGCGCCCTCCACCGCCACTTGTTCGATCTTCATAGTTTCTACCTCCCAGAACAGTTTGCTGCTGTGTCTATTGTACCGCAGGCCGGGCCGCCGGAAAAGGGGATTTTTAAACTTTTTATGAAGGCTGGCCCCCGCCTCTTGATTTTTTGCCCGAAACGGTGTATATTAGCACTCGGAATATTTGAGTGCTAACACTCTCTGTGAAGAAAAGAGGTTTTTGCTATGGCAATGCAGCCGTTCCAGGCCGAAAGCAAAAAGCTGATGGACCTGATGATCAACTCGATCTATACCAACAAGGAGATCTTCCTGCGGGAGCTGATCTCCAACGCCTCCGACGCCATCGACAAGCTCTATTTCAAGAGCCTGACCGACACCTCGGTGGGGATGAACCGGGACGATTTCCGCATCCTGCTGACCCTGGACAAGGACAACCGGATGCTCACCGTCTCGGACAACGGCATCGGCATGACCCGGGCCGAGCTGGAGCAGAACCTGGGCACCATCGCCCACTCGGGCAGCCAGGACTTCAAGGCCGAAAACACCGACGAGAACATCGACATCATCGGCCAGTTCGGCGTGGGCTTCTACTCCGCCTTCATGGTGGCCGACCATGTCACCGTCATCTCCAAAGCCTACGGCAGCAGCGAGGCCTGGCAGTGGGAGTCCAGCGGCGTGGAGGGCTATGAGATCACCCCCGCCGAAAAGGAGACCGCCGGCACCGACATCATCCTGCACATCAAGCCCGGCACCGACACCGAGAACTACGACAACTACGTCTCGGAGTACGGCGTGGCCGCCATCGTCAAGAAGTACAGCGACTACATCCGCTACCCCATCCAGATGGAGCGCACCAAGAGCCGTCAGAAGCCCGAGCCCGACCCCAAGCCCGAGGACTACAAGCCCGAGTGGGAGGAATACACCGAGCTGGAGACCCTGAACAGCATGGTGCCCATCTGGAAAAAGCAGAAGAGCGAGGTCACCGACGAGGAGTACAACGAGTTCTACAAGAACCACTTCAGCGACTACGCCGACCCCGCCCGGGTCATCGTCAGCCGCACCGAGGGCACCGCCAACTACAACGCCCTGCTCTTTGTGCCGGCCCACCGCCCCTACGACTTCTACACCAAGGAGTACGAAAAGGGCCTGGCCCTCTACGCCTCCGGCGTCCTCATCATGGAAAAGTGCGCCGACCTGCTGCCCGATTACTTCAGCTTTGTCAAGGGCATCGTGGACAGCCAGGACCTGAGCCTGAACATCAGCCGCGAGACCCTCCAGAAGGACAGCCAGCTCAAGCTGATCCACAACGCCCTGGAAAAGAAGATCAAGAACGAGCTGAACGCCATGCTGGTCAACGACCGGGAGAAGTACGAGAGCTTCTGGAAGGAGTTCGGCCGCCAGATCAAGTTCGGCGTCTATTCCGACTACGGGATGCACACCGAGCTGCTGCGGGGCCTGCTGCTGTTCTACTCCGCCAAAGAGAAAAAGATGGTCACCCTGGAAGAGTACGTCGAGAAGATGCCCGCCGAACAGAAGTACATCTACTTCGCCGCCGGCGACTCTGCCGACCGGCTGGCCAAGCTGCCCACCGCCTCCCTGGTGCTGGACAAGGGCTATGACCTGCTGCTGCTGACCGAGGACGTGGACGAGTTCTGCTTCCAGATCATGCACAGCTTCCCCCGCAAGGACGCCGAGGGCAAGGACGGTACCGTCGAATTCAAGAACATCAACGGCAGCGACCTGGGCCTGGAGTCCGACGACGAGAAGAAGGCCGCCGAGGAGGCCACCGCCGAGAACAAGGCCCTGTTCGACGCCATGAAGGCCGCCCTGGAGGGCAAGATCAAGGAGGTCAAGGTCTCCACCCGCCTGAAGGACCACCCCGTCTGCCTGTCGGCGGAGGGCCCCCTGTCCATCGAGATGGAAAAGGTGCTGTCCCGCCAGCCCGGCAGCGAGGACGTGAAGAGCGACAAGGTGCTGGAGATCAACGCCGGCCACCCCGTCTTTGCCGTCCTGAAGGCCGCCCAGGAGGCCGGCGACACCGACAAGGTGAACCAGTACAGCCAGATCCTCTACGCCCAGGCCCAGCTGATCGAGGGCCTGCCGGTGGACGACCCCGTCGCCTACGCCGACGCCGTCTGCGCCCTCATGAAATAACGGGCCGGACAGGCTTGAAATTTCCGGTCTCTTATAAGAAAGCCTTAACAAACGGGCCGCGCTCTGCTACAATAAAGGGGAGCGCGGCCCGTTTTTTTGATCTGCCGCCGCGCCGGGAGGGTATCATGCAAACAGAACACAAACACTATTTCGCCCGCATCCCCATCATCGCCCTGCTGATCCTGCTGGGCCTCGCGCCCTGGCTGGCGGTGCTGCTGTTCATCCTGCGGGCCATCGATAAGGACGCCGAAAAACGGGAGCAGCGGGCTTTTGAAGCAAACAGGCGCTATGCCGCCGATTTCCGCCCCGAGGACACCCGGCCCGGCGCAGACAGGCAGGCCGGGCCGGGCGCCCCCTACGACTACAGCGCCCGCTACCAGGCCCACGACCGGCCCACCGCCGAGCAGCAGAAAGCCAAAAACCGCCGCCAGCGCCTCATCAGCTGGTGCACCGTACTGGGCGGCATCCTGCTGTTCGTGGGGGTGGTCAGCCTGCCGGAGAGCATCTCCACCCTGACAACGGCCGCCCATTATGCCGGCGGCTGGGTGGGCTGGGCCTTTGAGGACCTGGCCGCCAACATCGCCCAGATCGTGGGCGGCGGCGGTGCGCTGGCCCTCAGCCTTCTGCTCAAGCGGGGCCTGCGGGCCGAGCGCCGGCTGGACAAGGTGGTGGGCGGCCGGGACAACATCCCCCTGGACGAGCTGTTCGCGGCGGCGGGCCTGACCGAAAAAGAGGGCCGCAAAGCGCTGGAAAACGCCATCGACCACGGCTATTTCGGGGCGGACGCCTACATCGACAACCGCACCGGCTTTCTGGTGGTGCGGGGCGACGCTCCCATCCCCGCCCCGCCCGCCCAGGAGGAGGCCCCCCAGCCCGACCCCGCCGGGGAGACCCAGCACCAGCGGCTGCTGCGGCAGCTGCGCGAGGCGGGTGCGGCCCTCTCCGACCCCGCCCTGCAGGACAAGGCCGCCCGCCTGGAGGCGGTCAGCGCACGCATCTTTGCCCTGGCCGAGGCCGACCCGGGCAAGGAGGACCAGCTGCGCAAGTTTACCAGCTACTACCTGCCCACCGCCCTCAAACTGCTGCACACCTACGCCCAGCTGGACGGCCAGGGGGTGGACGGCGAAAACATCACCAAAACCAAGCAGAGCATCGAGCGCTCGCTGGACCTGCTGGTCACCGCCTTTGAAAACCAGCTGGACAAGCTGTTCCAGTCCGATGCGCTGGACGTCTCGGCGGACATCGCCGCCCTGGAGGGGATGCTGAACCTGGACGGCCTTTCGGGCGCAAACGACTTTACACCGCAGTAAGGAGGCCCTATGCCCAACATCATCGAGATCACCGACCTTTCGCTCCCGGCCCTGGACGTCTTTGCCCGGCTGACCGAAGCCCAGCTGCGCAGCCGCCTGGAGCCGGAAAAGGGGGTCTTTATCGCCGAAAGCCCCAAGGTCATCCAGCGGGCGCTGGACGCGGGGGCCCTGCCCCTGGCCCTCCTGATGGAGCGGCGGAAGATCGACGGCCCCGCCCGGGACATCCTGGCCCGGTGCGGCGGCGCTCCCGTCTACACGGCGGACCGGGAGGTGCTGGCCCAGCTGACCGGCTACCAGCTCACCCGCGGGGTGCTGGCGGCCTTCCGCCGGCCCGCCCTGCCCCCGGTGGAGGCCCTGTGCCGGGACGCCCGCCGGGTGGCGGTGCTGGAAAACATCGTGGACTCCACCAACATCGGGGCCATCTTCCGCTCGGCGGCGGCGCTGCACATCGACGCGGTGCTGGTCACCCCCTCCTGCTGCGACCCCCTGTGCCGCCGGGCGGTGCGGGTCAGCATGGGGACGGTGTTCCAGGTGCCCTGGACCCAGATCGGCTCCTCCCCCGCCGGCTGGCCCGCAGCCGGCCTTGCGCGGCTGGCCGCCCTGGGCTTCAAGACCGCGGCCCTGGCCCTGACCGACCGCTCGGTCCCCATCGACGACCCCGCCCTGATGGCTGAGCCCCGCCTCGCCCTCATCCTGGGCACCGAGGGGGACGGCCTGGCCCCCGAGACCATCGCCCGCTGCGACTACACCGCCAAGATCCCCATGTCCCACGGGGTGGACAGCCTGAACGTGGCCGCCGCCAGCGCGGTGGCCTTCTGGCAGCTCCGGGTGCGGGAGTGATTTTTCTTTCCTCCCTGCAATGAAAAGTCGGCCCTATCCGTTTTTTATAAAAGGAGGTTTTTTCTATGGAGATCGTCATTTTGATTGCTGCCGCCGTGGCCGTCTGCGCCGCCATGCTGCTGCGGGGCAAAGCCTGGCAGGACTTTGCAGACCGCCACACCCGCCGCAAAGAGAACAAAAAATAAAAGCCGCCGCACGGTGCGGCAGCCTGTGTTTTGTCCCCCTCATGGAGGTAAAGGTATGAAAAACCTCAGCAGCATCCTCTATTTCATCGCGGGCTTCCTGTTTCTGCTCGCCGCCTGGTCGGGCAGCGGGCCGGCCTTTTACGCCATCGGGGCCTGTTTTTTCGCCCTGGGCATCGCGTCCTGGCCCAAAAACAGCCCATAAAAACGCGGCCCGAAAGCCGCGTGCCATGTACCCAGCGTGGCGCTTTTGCTCCACGCTGCGAGCCGGTTCTGCCGGCTCTTTTTTGCTGCGTTCAGATCAGGCCCAGCTCCCGGAACGCGGTGGCGATGCCGTCGTCGTTGACGGCGGGGCAGACCCGGGTGCAGCGGGCCTTGAGGGCCGGCGCGCCGTTGGCCATGCAGTAGCTGACCCCGGCCACATCGGCCATTTCCAGGTCGTTGGCGCTGTCCCCAAAGGCGACGGAGGCCGACGCGGGCAGCCCCAGATGGGCGCAGATGCGGAGGATGGCCGCCCCCTTGTTGAACTTGCGGTTGATGAGCTCGCCGCTGACAAAGCCCTCCCGCTCAGCCGGGCCGCCCCCCTCGCAAAAGACGAACTGGTCCTCGTAGGCCGCCCGGGCCGGCGCCAGGGCCTTCTGGCCGGGCGCGATGTAGCAGATCTTATAGATGGGCTCGCCCTGGTACTCCTCCAGAGGGCGGATCAGCATCCCGTCCGCAAAGGCGCGGCGCCAGCGCTCCATCTCGCTGTTCAGGCCGCCGGGCTGCCGGGCCTGGTAGGCGGACAGGCGCTCCATCATCTGCGCGCCGCCGTAGGTGGCGTCCCGGGCCTCCAGGGTGCACTCCACCCCGTTGGCCTCCAGGATGGCCCGCACGCCGTCGCTCTGGGCTTTGTCCATGGGGCAGTCGAACAGGACGTCCTGCCCGCAGACCACGTACCCGCCCGCGCTGCACACATAGCCGTCGAAGCCGTACCGCAGGACCGGCGAGGTCATCCGGTAGTTGCGGCCGGTGCAGAGAAAGACCCGGTGGCCGTTGGCCTGGGCGGCGCGCACCGCCTCCACCGCGCTGGCCGGGGCTTCCATCCGGCCCGGCTCGATGAAGGTGCCGTCGATGTCGAGAAAAATCAGTCGGGTATCCATAGCGTTCCTCCTTCTTTGGGCGCGTCCGGGACACGCCCCGCTTTGCTCATCCCCTGCGCCCCGTCCGCGCAGTTTCTGTTTACAAAAAGGGCAGCAGGCCCATGCCCGCGGCCCGCACCGCCAGGCCGATCAGCAGGGCGGCCGCCGCCGCGATCAGGGCGGCCCGGCTGCCCGCCGGCTCCCTTTTGCGGCTGCCCCTGGCCCCGGCCTTGCCCTTGCCGGCCGGCCGGCGTGCTGCCGTACCGGCCCCCTTGCCCGAGGCCGGGCTGCGGGCCGGTTTGGCGCTCTGCCGGGGGCTTTCGGCCGGCTGCGGCCCTCCGGCTTTGCGGCGGGCGGCGGCCTTCTGGCGGGCCGCCCCGGTGGGGTAGATATGTACTTCGGGGGCAGGGCCGCCCTGGCCCTCCGGCGCGGCGGGCGGGATGTCCGGAGGGGGCGCAGGCTCTTTCCCGCCCACGCCGCAGCGGCGCAGGTACTCCCGGGAGAGCTGGTAATACTTGGCCAGCTCCTTCTCGCTGAAGGCCGTCCCCGCATAGGCGTCCTCCACGCACTCCACCGCCTCGTCAAAGAGGATGGCCGCCTGCCCGCCCGACGACCGGTCGGAGGCGTGGGCCGCCTCGTTGCGGGCGGTGCGCACCGCGTTGCAGGCCCGGCGGGCCGCCCCGGGGTGGGCCGTGTTCCCCAGCAGGTCCAGCGGCTGGGCGGCGTCGTTTTCGGGGTCCAGCAGGACCCGCATGCACAGGGTGGTGTCCAGCTGCTGCCAGCTGGTCTTGCGGCCCACGTCGGGCATATGGCCGTAGTAGGCGGGGCTCTCCTCCTGGCGGCGGCGGACGTGCTCCAGCAGGGCGTCAAAGCCATGGCCGCCCGGCTTCGACTCCCAGTGCCAGCGCAGGATGCGCCGGCTGATCTCGTCACAGGAGGCCTTGATCTCAAAAGCGGCCTGCAAATATTCTTCGGGCATGGCTGCGGCCTCCTTTCACCCAAAACAGGGGGAGCGGCCAAAACGCGCTCCCCCTCTGGGACAACTTACAAAAAGAACTGATAGTACACAAACCCGTACAGGGCGATGCCGGCGCAGATCAGCGCCGTCACCGGCGGCACCCAGCGGATGATGTTCTCCGCCACGGGGTCGCGGTCGTCCTCCTCGTCCTCCTCATCCTCGGGGATGGGGCGAGCACTGCGGACCGGTTGGTCGGCCCAGCGGTCCCGGCCGGCGGAGCGGACGGCGCGGGTGGCGCCGGCTTCGTCCTCCGGGTCGGGCTGCTCCTCGGCCCGGGCATGGGCCGGGCGGGCGGCGGGCTGGGCCACGGGCGGCTGGGTGAACAGCCGCGTCTCCTGGCTGACCCGGGCCCCGGCCTCGTGCCGGGCCGGCTGCACCGGTTCAAAGGCGCGGGTGCCTCCCTCCTCTGCCGCGCCGGCCACCCGGGTGGGTTCGGCGGCGGGAGCTTCCGGGGCGCTGGCCCCGCCCTGGGGGGGCAGGTCCTCCGGCTCGGCCGGCTGCTCGGGCTGCATCAGGGTGTTCAGGGCGTTTTGCAGCAGGATGCGGTCGGAGCCGCACTCGCTGCAGTAGACGGTGTCCTCTTCCTTGGGGTGGAACGCGCCGCACGCGCAGTACCAGCCGCAGTCCAGCACCTGGGGCGCATACAGCATCCCTTTGCGGCCCATCCGCTCTTCCAGAGCGGCGGCCAGGTCGTCGGGCAGGCGGCGGGGGGCCGGCAGCCGGACCCGCTTGATGGTGTCCAGCCGGACCACCCGCTTGCCGTTGTAGACGTTGCGAAGGGACACGTCCACGCTGGTGATGGGCTTTTGGGTGATAAAGACGGCGTCGTCCATCCCGAACAGCTCGCCGGGCTTGACGTCCAGGTCCCGGTAGGCGAACTCATCCTCACAGAGGATCTCGCCGCCGGTGGTCTTGCACTTGAAATGGATCTCCAGGGCGGTCAGGTTTACCCGGGAGATATTCTTAAAAGTCAGGCAGACGGCGCGGTCGCCGCTGACGCTGCCCTTGAGCAGCTCGACCCGGACGAACTGGACCGGGCTGCCCGGGGTGTAATAATTGGCTCTGGTTTGGGCGATGGGATCAAAGCTTTCCTCCACAACACTCACTCCTTCCCTGTGGCAATGGGAGCTTTACGGCTGGTCCGGCTTCTGCTCGGGGGCCGCGGGGGCGGCGGGGCCGTCCACGTCGTCCAGCGCGGGGACATCCACCGGGCCGGCGGGCAGTTCGTCGCCGGCCGCAGGGGCGGGCGGCTGGGGCGCTTCCGGCGCGGAGGCTTCCGGGGCAGACGGCGCCGCGGGGGCGGCCGGCTGGGCGGGCTCACCGCTGTCCCTGCGGGGGGGCAGGTGCTCGCCCCGCATGATGGCGTTGAACTCGGCCTCGTTCAGCTTCTCCCGCTCGATCAGGGCCTGGGCCAGCGCGTGCAGCTGGTCGATGTGCTCGGTCAGGGTGCGCCGGCAGGTCTCGTAGGCCTCGTCGATGATGTCGCGGATCTCGCTGTCGATCTCGGCGGCGGTGGTCTCGCTGTAGCCTTTGCCCTGACCGAAGTCACGGCCCAGGAAGGTCTCCTCCTGGGAGGTGCCGTAGACCACGGGGCCCAGCCGCTCGGAGAAGCCGTAGCGGGTGATCATCTGGCGGGCGATGCTGGTGGCCTGCTGCAGGTCGTTGGACGCGCCGGTGGAAACGTCGTCCAGGATCAGCTGTTCGGCCACGCGGCCGCCCAGGCTGGAGACGATGTCCTCAAACATCTCGCCCTTGGTGACGTAGGAGCGGTCCTTCTCGGGCAGGTACATGGTGTAGCCGCCGGCCTGGCCGCGCGGGATGATGGTGATCTCATGGACGCGGGGATGGTGCTTGCAGTAGAAGCCCGCCACCGCGTGGCCCGCCTCGTGGTAGGCGGTCAGCTTTTTCTCCTCGGGGGTCACCACACGGCTCTTTTTCTCCGGGCCGGCCATGACCTTCATGGAGGCCTCTTCGATGTCCTCCATGGTGATGGCCTTGCGGCCCCGGCGTGCGGCCAGCAGGGCGGCCTCGTTGACCAGGTTTTCCAGGTCTGCGCCGGCAAAGCCTGCGGTCCGCTGGGCGATCACCTTGAGGGAGACGTCCGGGGCCAGGGGCTTTTTGCGGGTGTGGACCTTGAGGATCTCCTCGCGGCCCTTGACGTCGGGCAGGCCCACGTAGACCTGGCGGTCGAAACGGCCGGGACGCAGCAGGGCCTTATCCAGGATGTCGGCGCGGTTGGTGGCGGCCATGACGATGATGCCGTCGTTTGCCTCGAAGCCGTCCATCTCCACCAGCAGCTGGTTCAGGGTCTGCTCCCGCTCGTCGCCGCCGCCCAGGCCGGCGCCGCGCTGGCGGCCCACGGCGTCGATCTCGTCGATGAAGATGATGCAGGGCATGGTCTTTTTGGCCTTGTCGAACAGATCGCGGACACGGGACGCGCCCACGCCCACGTACATCTCAACAAAGTCGGAGCCGGAAATGGAGTAGAAGGGCACCCCGGCCTCGCCGGCGCAGGCGCGGGCCAGCAGGGTCTTGCCGGTGCCCGGAGGGCCCACCAGCAGCACGCCGTGGGGGATGCGCGCCCCCAGCGAGTTGAACTTTTCGGGGCTCTTGAGGAACTCGACGACCTCTTTCAGCTCTTCTTTTTCCTCGTCCTCGCCGGCGACGTCGGCAAAGGTGGCGGTCTTTTGGTTGGCGGACTCGTCCTTGACTTTGGCGCGGCCCACGTTCATGACGTTGCCGCCGCCGGCGCCGCCCCGCAGCATCGAAAACAGGATGAAGCCGGTGCAGCCCAGCATGGCCAGATAGAAGAAGATCTCCATCCAGGGCACCGTATCCCGCAGGGCGGTGTAGTCATACTCCATGGGGGCGTCGGGGTTGGCGGCGTCGTAGGCGTCGATATACTTCTGCACCTCGTTGATGAAGAGGGCGGCATAGGGCAGCTGGTAGCGGACGGTCACGGTGCCGTCGCTGTTGGCCTGCACCTCGTCGGCCGAAGAGCTGCCGGACCCCAGCAGCCCCGACATCAGCCCGCCGCTCTGGGCGGCGGACTCTCCGGCGCCCTCGGGCAGGGGCAGGTCCCCTTCCTTGATGTTCATGGTGATGACGCCGGTGTTGCGGTCCAGGGTGAAGGCGGTCACCTGCAAATGTTCAAAATAATGCACCACCGTTGAATAGCTCATGGTCGTGCCGCTGGGGGTGTTGGAAGTGGTGAACACCGACCAGATCATCAGCACAGCGGCCAGCGCAAGGGCCAGGATCAGCGGGTTCAGGTGCGGTCTTTTCTGCTGCAAAAACGATCAACTCCAGTTCTCTCTTGGCTTTGCAAAAATGGGATCGGTCCGGGCCGGGCGGCAGGCGCTTTCCGGGCCGGGCCCCTACGGAGCAATTCGACGCAGAGGGGGCGGCAGCCGCTTTGCGGCAAGCCCCACCCTGCGGCAAATCTTGTCAAAACGGGCGGCGGCAGGCTGGCGCCGGCCCGGCCGGAGGGCGGGTCAGCCCCCGTAGACCTCCGGCTTCAGGACGCCCACAAAAGGCAGGTTGCGGTATTTTTCGTCGTAATCCAGGCCGTAGCCCACCACAAAGGCGTCCGGCACCTCGAAGCCGGTGTAATCGGCCCGGATGTCGGTCTTGCGGCGGGCGGGCTTATCCAAAATGGCGCAGATGCGCACCGAGTTGGGGTGCCGCAGCTGGAGCATGGGCACCAGGTTGGACAGGGTGACCCCGGTGTCCAGCACGTCCTCCACGATCAGGACTTCGCGGCCCGACAGGTCGGCGTCCAGGTCCTTGACGATCTTGACCAGGCCGGTGCTCTCGGTGTTGGTGCCGCCGTAGCTGGACACAACCATAAAGTCGATGCTGCACGGGATGGTCACCGCCCGCATCAGGTCGGCCATAAAGACCACCGCGCCCTTTAAGATCGAGACCAGCAGCAGGTCCTTGCCTGCGTAGTCCCGGCTGATCCGGGCCCCCAGCTCGGCCACCTTGGCCCGCAGCTGTTCTTCCGTGACCAGCACGGTCTGAATGTCATCGCGCATATCCATGACTCAACGTCCTCTCTGTTCTCCCTTTCGGGCTAGTATCTCCAGGTGCAGGGCAAGGCCATCCGCCCCCTGGGGGGCAAGGCCATCCGCAAAGCCTGCGCCGCAGACCCATATCACCTCGCTGCCGTCCGCCAGCAGAGGCAGGCGGTCCCGCTCCGAAGGCGGGATGGCCTGCTCGTTCATCCACTTGCGCAGGGATTTGGCGATCCCCCGGCCGGCGGGCCGGTAGGTATCCCCCGGCAGCCGGGTGCGCAGGGTGAGGGCAGGATGCAACATGGTTATTCTAGCATAATCCGCTACATTTTTTAAGTCTTTTTTGTGAACGACCTGTGTTTTTTCTTGAAAAGTCTCCCGGACCAGCCGGGCAAGGAGGATTTTATCCCCTTCCAGGGGGTATTCGGTCCATTTTTCCGGGCAGAAAGGCCGGGCCTGCAGCCCCGCAGGCCGGGCGGGCGGCGGCGTCTCCCGCCACAGGCAGCCCTGCCCCGCCCGCAGCCGGACCCCCGGCCGCAGCTGGACCGCGCCGGCCCCCCGCTCCACCATCCGGCAGATCAGGCGGATGTACCGTTCTTCGGGGTCCCGCCAGGGGGCCACCAGGGCATGGGCGGCGGCCTCCCGCACAAGGGGGTCGGCCCGGCGCAGGGGGTCCAGCGCCCAGACGCCGGGCCCCGGCCGGGGGGCCTGGGCGGCGGCCTGTTCCAGCAGGGCGGCGGCCGCCCGGTCAAAGTAGGCCCCGGCCCGGGCGGCTTTTTCGCAGAAGCGGGCCAGGTTGCGCTCGGCCCCGGCGTTGGCCTGCCGGAGGGCCGGCAGGGCGTCGTGGCGCAGCCGGTTGCGGGCGTAGGCGTCCGAGAGGTTGGTCTGGTCGGTGACCCAGCGCTGGCCGGCGGCCCGGCAGTAGGCCTCCACCTCCCCGCGGGTCAGGCAGAGCAGGGGCCGGACGTAAAAGTCCCGCGCCGGGCGGATGCCCCCCGCCCCGTGCAGCCCGGTGCCCCGCGCCAGCCGGAACAGCAGCGTTTCCGCCTGGTCAGTGACAGTATGGGCCGTGGCGATGCGGTCTATCCCCCCGGCGTGCACCCGCGCAAAGCAGGCGTAGCGCAGGGCCCGGGCCCCGGCCTCCCCGCCGCCGGCCAGGGGCAGGCCGTCCTCCCCGGCGCGGCAGACCTGCAGCGGCACCCCCAGCCGGGCGCATTCCTCCCGGACAAAGGCTTCGTCCGCGTCGGCCGCGGCCCCCCGCAGCTTATGGTTGACATGGCAGGCGGACACCTCCACCTCCAGCCGCCCGGCCAGGGCCAGCAGGATGCGCAGCAGGGCCATGCTGTCCGCCCCGCCCGAGACGGCGGCGGCCACCCGCTGCCCATGCGCAAAAAGCCCGGCCTGCTCGCACCAGGCAAGCACCCGGGCCTCGGTATCCCGCAAAAGAGAAGGGTCGTCAGGTCTCATGGCAGTCGTTTTCCTCCCGTCGGGCGCGCCGCGGGCCCGCGGCTCAGTGCCCGAAATCCACGTCCATAAAGCGGGTGTGGGCGCCGTCCCAGCCCAGGGGGACGGTGCTGGTCTCGCCGTGGCGGTTCTTGGCCACGATGCACTCGGCGGTGTCGGCGTCCACATCGGCCCCGTCGGGCTGCTGGCTGGCGTAGTAGGAGTCCCGGTACAGGAACAGCACGCAGTCGGCGTCCTGCTCGATGGAGCCCGAGTCGCGCAGGTCGGACAGCTGGGGCCGGTGGCTGGAGTTGTTGCCCTGCTTTTCCACCGCGCGGGAAAGCTGGCTCAGGGCGATGATGGGCACATCCATCTCCTTGGCCATGATCTTGAGGTTGCGGGTGATGGAGCTGATCTCCTGGACCCGGTTTTCGCTGCGCTGGCCCGAGGTCATCAGCTGCAGGTAGTCGATGACGATCAGGCCGATGTTGGGCCGGCCGGGGTCCTGGTTGATCCGGCGGATCTTGGCCTTCATCTCGGTGATGGTGATGGCCGAGGTATCGTCCATATAGATGGGGGCGTCGTGGAGCTTTTCGGTGGCCAGGGCCAGGTACTCCCAGTCGGAGGCGGTCAGCGCGCCGGTGCGGAAAGCCTGGCTGTCGATGCCCGCCTCGGCCGAGAGGATGCGGTTGGTCAGCTGCTCCTTGGTCATTTCCAGGCTGAAGATGGCCACCGGGATGTGCTGCTTCATGGCCACGCGGGTGGCGATGTTCAGCGCAAAGCTGGATTTGCCCATGCCGGGCCGGGCCGCCAGGATGATCAGGTCCCCCCGCCCCAGGCCGGTGAGGACGGTGTCCAGTAGCCGGAACCCGGTGGGGATGCCCTTGTACTTGTCGGCGTCGGGGCCGCTGATCTTCTGCAGGTTGGTCAGGGTCTCCACCATGCTGGAAGAAAGGGGGGTCAGGGCGCTGGAGTCCCGGCCCGAGCGGATCTCGTACAGGCGCTGCTCGGCGTTTTCCAGCAGCAGCGAGGCGTCCGGCTCGTCGCCGGCGTCCTGCAGGATGTCGGCGGCCACCCCCATCAGCTGGCGGACCAGGTATTTTTCCTGGACGATCTCGGCATACGCCTTGACGTTGGAGATGCTGGGCACCGTCTCGGCCAGGCCGGTGAGGTAGACCTTGGCCTCGTCGGGGCTGGCAAAGATGTTGTCCGACACCACGGCGTCCAGCAGGGTGACAAAGTCGATGGTCTGGTCGCCGGTAAACAGGCGGACCATCTCGGCGTAGATGCGGCCGTTCTGGGAGGCATAGAACATCTCGGGCCGGACGATCTCCACCAGGTCGGTCAGGACCTCCGGCTTGAGCAGCACCGCGCCCAGCACGCTCTGTTCGGCCTGCATGCTGTAGGGCGGCTGGATGCCCATGCTCTCCAGGTTCAGTTCACGGCCGCTGGCGCGGCGGCGGTTTTCAGGCATACTTCCCTCCCCTTTCACAGCTCACGAAAAAGCGCCCCCTTTTTCGCAGGGAGCGCTGCGGCGGCCAAAGGCGGGTTACGCCTGCTCGACCTCCACGTTGACTTTAAAGCTGGCGACCACGCCCGGGTACAGCCGGACCTTGCCGTTAAAGACGCCGGCGTCCCGGATGTCCTTGACATCCAGCTCGATCTTTTTCTTGTCCACGGTCTCGCCGGCCGCCTCGGACAGGGCTGCGGCGATCTCCTTGCTGGTCACCTTACCGAACAGCCGGCCCGAAGCGCCGCCCTTGGCCTTGACGGTGACGATGCGGCTGTTGATCTTGGCGGCCAGGGCCTGGGCGGCGGCCAGGTTCTCCGCCTCATGGAAATCGGCGGCGGCCTCCTTGCTGCGGGCAATGTTCAGCGCGCTGGCATCGGCCACGGCCGCCAGCTTGCGGGGCAGCAGAAAGTTGCGGGCGTATCCGTCCGAGACCTCATGGATCTCGTCCTTTTTGCCGATCCCTTTGACATCCTGTTTCAAAATAACCTTCATGGCTGAAACCTCATTTCCGGCCGGGGGCTTGCGCCGCCTGCGGCCATTTCTTCCTTTTAGTATACCGCATCCCGGCCGTTTCGGCAAGGGCGGCGGCGTTTTTCCTGAGCGCGGCTCCCGGTTTTACCCCAGCTCCTCGCGGGCGGCGGCCAGGGCGCTCTCGATCACCTTGTCCATGTCGTAGTAGCGGTACTCGCCCAGCCGCCCGCCGAAGCGGACGTCCTTCTCCTCCCCGGCCAGGGCCTTGTAGCGGGCGTAGAGGGCGCCGTTCTTCTCGTCGTTGACGGGGTAGTAGGGCTCGTCCCCCACCTTCCACTCGGCGCTGTACTCCCGGCTGATGACCGTTTTAGGCTGGGCGCCGAACTCAAAGTGCTTGTGCTCGATGATGCGGGTGTAGGGGGTCTCGGCGTCGGTGTAGTTGACCACCGCGTTGCCCTGGTAGTTGCCGGTATCCAGCACCTCGGTCTCGAAGCGGACGCTGCGGTATTCCAGCGCCCCCAGCCGGTAGCCGAAGTAGGCGTCGATGGGGCCGGTGTAGACCACCCGCCCGGCCAGCCCGTCCAGGGCAGGCTTCTCCTTCAGGTAATCCACCCCCAGGCGGACCTCGGTCCCTTCCAGCATACGCTCCACCATGGCGGTGTAGCCGCCGTTGGGGATGCCCTGGTACAGGGCATTGAAGTAGTTGTTGTCGTAGGTGAAGCGGACCGGCAGCCGCCGGATGATGAAGGCGGGCAGCTGGTCGCAGGGGCGGCCCCACTGCTTGGCGGTGTAGCCCTTGACCAGCTTCTCATAGATGTCGGTGCCCACCAGGCTGATGGCCTGTTCTTCCAGGTTTTGGGGCTCGGTGATGCCGGCGGCGGCCCGCTGCTCCTCGATCTTGGCCTGGGCCTGGGCCGGGGTGACCACCCCCCACATCCGGTTGAAGGTGTTCATATTGAAGGGCAGGTTGTAGATCTCGCCGTGGTAGTTGGCGATGGGGCTGTTGGTGTACCGGTTGAACTCGGCAAACTGCCCCACATAGGCCCACACCTCCCGGGAGTTGGTGTGGAAGATGTGCGCGCCGTAGCGGTGGACGTTGATCCCCTCCACCGGCTCGGTGTAGACGTTGCCGGCAATGTGGCTGCGCCGGTCGATGACCAGGCAGCGCCTGCCGGCTTTGCGTGCCTCGTGGGCGAACACCGCGCCGAACAGCCCGGCGCCCACGATCAGGTAATCATACTGCTTCATACGGATGGCTCCTCCCATACAGATTCGGTCCGGGCGGCCCGGATTTTCTTATGCCTTCACGTTCCCCTTTTTCTGGGAGGCACGGTAGGCGTCGATGGCGGCGCTCAGACGGACCCGGGCCTGCTCCAGGGAGGTGTGCTTGAGGACGGTGGCCGCCATGGTCTGGTGGCCGCCGCCGCCCAGGCTCTCCATCACCACCTGGACGTTCACCTGGCCCATGCTGCGGGCCGAGATCTTGACCATGCTGCCGGCCTGCACCGCCACAAAGCTGGCCTGCACCCCTTCGATGCTCAGCAGGTCGTTGGCCGCCTGGGGGACGGCCACCTGGGCCTCGGCGGGCAGCTCCCCGCTCAGGACGATGGCGCAGCCCTTGTACATCTGGGCTTTGGCCACAAGGCTGGCCTTGGCGTTGTATTCCGGCAGGCTGACGTCGAAGAGGGCCCAGGCCCGCTCGGTCTCGGCGCCGTAGCGGCGCAGGGCCGCGGCGGCCTCAAAGGTACGCACGCCGGTGTGCAGGCTGAAGTTGCGGGTGTCCAGCATGATGCCGGACAGCAGGCCCTCGGCCTCGATGCGGGTGGGCTTGTCGTCCCGGCTGCCCACATACTGCAGCAGCTCGGTGACCAGCTCGCTGGCCGAGGAGGCGTAGGGCTCGTGGCAGACCAGGACCGCGTTTTCGATATAGCCCACCCCCTTGCGGTGGTGGTCGATGACGGCGATCTTGCCGCACTTTTCCAGAATCTCCTTGCATTCCACCTGGCCGACCTGGTATGTATCGACCACGATGCACAGGGTCTCCTTGGTGATGATGGACAGGGCGCTGCGGGGGTCGATGAAATCGTCCTCCTGGCCGGCGTCCTCGATGGCGTTGATGAGGCTGGTGGCCAGGGTGGCCTCCCGCTTGACCGCAATGACGGCGGGCACATCGCAGATCTTGCAGATGCGCAGCACCCCTTCCGCCGAGCCGATGGCGTCCAGGTCGCTCATCCGGTGGCCCATGATGACCACATGGTCGGCGGCCTTGATCAGCTCCACCAGGGCCTCGGCCACGATGCGGCTGCGGACCTTGCTCCGCTTTTCCACCCCGTGGCTGACGCCGCCGTAAAAGGTGAAGCCGTCGGGGGTCATCTCGGCGGCCTGGTCGCCGCCGCGGCCCTGGGCCATGTCCAGGGCCTGGACGGCCATCTCCTGGGCCGCGTGGAGGGTGGGGGCCCGCCGCCCGATGCCGATGGAGATGGACAGGTTGATGCTGGGCTCCAGGGCGCGGATCTTGTCCAGCACGTCGTAGCCCTGCTGGGCGAACTGCTCCAGCTGGCGGTCCTCCACCACGGCGATGTAGCGGCCGTTGGCCACCCGGCGCAGAAAGCCGGTGCCCCGGGCGATCATCCCCTCGATGGTGCGGTTGATCCGCTCCAGCAGGCGGGCGCTCTCGCTGTCCAGCATATCGCTGAACACGTCGTCGTAGCCGTCCACCGAAAAGATCATGTAACCGGGGCGGCTGGCCTTGTACTCGGTCTCGATCTTGCGCAGGGCGGTCTCGTCGTTCAGGATCAGGATGCTGGTCTTGTCCGCCCCTTCCCCGCTGCCGCTGACGGTGGAGGCATGGATGCGCCACACCCCGCTGGCACAGGCCAGCACCTGCCCTTCGGGGGCGCCGCACTGGGCCAGCTCCAGGCCGGGCAGCATCTTGTTCACCCGGCCGGCCAGCTGGTCGCCGCCGTTCAGCACCCTGTCCCGGAAGGGGATGTTGTACCAGACGACGGTGTCGCCGCTGAGCAGGGCCGCCGGCTGGGACAAGGAGGCCAGGCTGTACTGCGTCTTGGAATTTTCAAAGCTGGTGCCGGTGACCCAGCGGGCCGCCCACCGGCGGACCCGGTAGCGGGACACCCCCACCAGCACGATGCACAGCACCGCTGCCAGCAGCACCGCCGGCCAGGCCGCCGGCTGCACCATCAGGACCAGCAGCGCCAGCAGGCCCGCCAGCACCGCAAAGCCCACTGTAAAGATTTCAAGCGTCCATCTGGGTTTCTGCTTCATGGCGGATGCCTCTCTTCCCCTCTCTCACACGAAAGGTCATACTTTGCCCGATCCGTTCACTTCCATCAAAACGGGCAGGATCATGGGGCTGCGCTTGGTGCGCCGGTAGATATAGCTGCTCAGGGCCTCGCGCATCCGGGTCTTGACGCTGTTCCAGTCCCGGACCCGCTCTTCCACGCAGCGGTTCAGGGTCATCTCCACCGTGCTCTGGGCGCCGTCCATCAGGCTCTCGTTTTCCCGCACGTAGACAAAGCCCCGGCTGACCAGGTCGGGCCCGGCCAGCACCTTGCCGGTGCGGCTGTCCACCGTGGCCACGATGATGACCAGCCCGTCCTCCGACAGGTGCTTGCGGTCCCGCAGCACCACGTTGCCCACGTCGCCCACGCCCAGGCCGTCCACCATCACGGCGCCGGCGGTCACCGGGTCGCCCAGCTTGATCTCGTCCTGGGTCAGGATGACGTTGGAGCCGTTCTCCGCGATGAGGATGTTGCTGTGGGGGATGCCCAGGCTGGCCGCGGTGAGGGCGTGCTTTTTCAGCTGCTTGTACTCGCCGTGGACCGGCAGGAAATATTTGGGTCTGGTCAGGGTGAGCATCAGCTTCTGCTCTTCCTGGCAGGCGTGGCCCGAGACGTGGACGTCGTACATGCTCTCATAGATCACCTCGGCGCCCAGCAGCAGCAGGCCGTTGACGATCTTGGTGACGCTCTTTTCGTTGCCGGGGATGGGGTTGGCCGAGATGATGATGAAATCCCCCGGGCCCACCCGCACCTGGCGGTGGCTGCAGGACGCCATCCGGGACAAAGCGCTCAGCGGCTCGCCCTGGCTGCCGGTGGTGATCAGGACCACCTCGTCGGGGGCGTAGCGGTTCAGCTCGTCGATGTTGATGAGGGTGCCCTCCGGGATGTGCATATAGCCCAGCTCCTGGGCCATGGCGGTGTTGTTGACCATGCTGCGGCCGCTGAAGGCCACCTTGCGGCCCTCCTGGACGGCCAGGTCGATGATCTGCTGGATGCGGTAGATGTTGGACGCAAAGGTTGCGATGATGATCCGCTTGTTCCGCGCCTGGGTGAACAGGTTGTGGACGCCGGCGGCCACCTTCTGCTCGGTGGCGGTGAAGCCAGGGCGCTCGGCGTTGGTGGAGTCGCTCAGCAGGGCCAGCACCCCCCGCTGGCCGTACTCGGCCAGGGTGGTCAGGTCGGTGGGGCCGCAGGCCAGGGGGGTGTAGTCGATCTTGAAGTCGCCGGTCTGGATCACCACGCCGGCGGGGCTGTCGATGGCAAAGCCCACCGCGTCGGGGATGGAGTGGTTGACGTGGATGGGCTCCACGGTGAAGCACCCCAGATGGATCTTCTGCCGGGGCACGATCTCCACAAAGCGGGTGCGGCCCGCCAGATTGAACTCCTCCAGCTTGTTGCGGATCAGGCCCAGCGTCAGCTTGGTGCCGTAGACCGGCAGGTCCAGCTTCTGCAGCAGGTAGGGGATGCTGCCGATGTGGTCCTCGTGGCCGTGGGTGATCAGCAGGCCCTTGATCCGGTCCTTATTCTGCAAAACGAAGGTGAAGTCCGGGATGACCATGTCGATGCCGTACATCTCGCTGTCGGGGAACACCAGGCCGCAGTCCACGATGATCATGTCGCCGCAGCACTCATAGACGGTCATGTTTTTGCCCACTTCGCCCAGGCCGCCCAAAGGATAGATGTGGATGGGGACGGCCGCCCCGCCCTTGGGGGGCTGGGGCCGGCGGGGCCGCCGGGTATACATGGGGCGGCGGCGCTGCTGGGCGCGGTTGTCCGCGCCGGGATTGTCCCGCCGTGCGCCGGCCGGGCTGCCAGTATTCTCTTTTGTTGTTGCCATTTGTACCTCCAAGACAAACGCGGCCGGGTTTTTTGCCCATGCCGGTGGAGAGACCGCGGTGCAAGGACCCGGCCTCCGGTTAAGTAACTATTTCCAAAGCCGGTCTCCGGCTTGATCGTCCGATGCTGCTGGTTCCGTCCTGCGCGGCTGCTTTGGCCTGCACGGTCCATCTGTTCAATGCGACCGCGGCCAGCCGTGAAGGCGGCGGGCACGCGCCCTGCGCACGCCCCTTTTTCCCTTTCCACTTGTCACAATTATAGTATCTGCACCCGGTTTTGTCAATTCGAGCTTGGGCGACCGGGTCACGAAATATACAATATCCGCCCCTCGCCGCCGCCGCGCAAACCAAAAACAGGAGGCCCGAAAGCCCCCTCAGCGTGTCGCAAAAGCGCCACGCTTTAGGGGGAACCCATTTCTGCCCGCATACGCGGGACAGAAATTCCTTCCCCCTAATATCCCCCTGGGGACAAAATTGAGCGCCGAACCGCGCACTCGCCGCAAAGCGGCTCGCACACTCTCAGCGCTCAATTTCCCTGTATGTGTCCCGTCCATCCGCACATGTCGGCTGGACGGGACTTTTTTGTCATATTTTTGGGCGGTCAGCCCTGGGCGTACCTGGCCAGCAGCTCCTCGCAGGGGCCGTAGGTGCGGCCGAAACGGGGGCCCAGGGGCGCGCCGCGGAAGATATGGTCGCAGTAGACGTCGATCAGCTCCAGCGCCACCGGCACCGCCCCGTCGAACAGATAGCCCAGCTCGTCGCTGCTGGCGGCATAGGCGGGCCGGTCCAGGGCGGTGATGAGCAGGCCGCCCAGCACCTCCCACTTGCCGGCCAGGCGCAGGGCCCCTTCCACCAGGGCGTTCCGCACCGGGCCGCCCGGCATCAGCAGGCGGTTCACCATCTTCATGTTGGCCAGGCATTGGCGCACCTGCTCCCGCCCCGCCGGCACCACCCGGGCGATGGTGCGGACGGTGACCTCGCTGACCACGATGTAGCCCGCCGGATTGGCCGTGCGCCAGTCCACCCCGTCCTTTTCCATCAGGGCGCCGTCCAGCGCCGTCTCGATGGCCACATGGGGGTGGCCGCTGCGGCCGATCTCGTATTCGATGTAGCTGTGGCACTCGCTGTCCAGAGCGAAATGGCACAGGAAGCCCAGCAGATAGCTCAGCAGGGCCTGGCCCTCGGGGCGGCCGTTCACATGGGCGGCCCCCGCCTCAAAAAAGGGCGCGGCCGGGGCATCGTGCAAAGCGTCGCCGGCGGCCTTGTAAGGGTTTTGGCGCAGGGGGTCATAATAGAACAGGATGTCGGGCCCCTGCAGGCCGATGTTGAACAGGTCCTGGTAGGTCTCGATGGCGGTGCGGGCCTCGTCGTTCTGGCAGGCGGCCAGCACCTTTTCGCCAAAGCGGCGGTGCGCGTAGACAGCGGGCATGGAAAAATCACCTCAATTCGTCAGGTTGAAAGCGGTCAGTATTCGTTTTTGCGGCCCTCGCGGACGGCGCGGCGGAAGGCGAAAAAGCCCAGCAGGATCAGCGGCGCGATGACCATGACCCCGGTGGAGGTGCTGCCCGACAGCTGGGTCAGGGCGCTGACCAGGAAGGTGCCCACAAAGGACGCCCCCTTGCCGCAGATGTCCAAAAGGCCGTAGTATTCGCCCGAGCGCTCGGGCGGGATGATCTTGCCGAAGTAGGAGCGGGACAGGGACTGGATGCCGCCCTGGAACATCCCCACGCAGACGGCCAGCACCCAGAACTGCCCCTGGGTGCGCAGGAAGATGGCGTAGGCCGCGATGCCCACATAGGCCAGGATGCCCACCGACACCAGCAGAGCGGTGTCCACCTTGCGGGACAGCCAGCCGAACAGCAGCGCAAAGGGGAACGCCACGATCTGGGTCACCAGCAGCGCCAGCAGCAGGCCGGTGCTGTCCAGCCCCAGGGCCTGGCCGTAGGCGGTGGCCATGTCGATGATGGTGTACACCCCGTCGATATAGAGGAAAAAGGCGATCAGGAACCAGAACACCTGCTTGTTGCCCCGGATCTCCCGCAGGGTCTCCCCCAGGCGGCGGAAGGCCCCGCGCACCAGATGCCCGCCGCCCCGGACGCTGTACCGCTGGCGGTAGCTGCCCAGCAGGGGCAGCGTGCAGCACAGCCACCAGGCCGCGTTGAGCAGGAAAGCCAGGAGCATGGCGGCGTTGAGGCTGATGCCCAGCGCCTGGTACCCCACCAGGACGATGGCCAGGCTGGCCACAAAGGGGATGCAGCTGCCGGCGTAGCCAAAGGCGTACCCCACCGAGGACACCTTGTCCATCCGTTCGGGGACGGTGACGTCGGTGAGCATGGAGTCGTAAAAGACCAGGCTGGTGCTGTAGCCGATCTTGGCGATGATGAAGCAGCCCAAAAACCACACCCAGGACTGCACCAGCCCCATCACCGCGCAGCCGGCGATGCCCACCGCCACGCACAGGGCGAACAGCTTCTTTTTCATGCCGGGCAGGTCGGCCACCGCCCCCAGGGTGGGGCCCAGCACCGCCACCACCACCGTCACAAAGGAGGCCGCGTACCCCCAAAAGGCCAGGTATTCGGCGTCGGTCAGCCCCGCCGCCCCGGCCAGCCCGTTGAAGTAGATGGGCAGGATGGTGGAGATCAGCAGGGTGAAGGCCGAGTTGCCCACGTCGTACAGGACCCAGCGCTTTTCCAGGCGGGTCATCTTTTGCGTCTGTTCCATTGGTACCACCTTTTGTCAAAGTTGTTTCCGTTGCTTTCCAGTATACCACAGAAATGTAAAAAATACAGTCATCTCCTTGCAAAATCCACCCGCATCCCGCCCGGCCCGCAGGTTTGCGCTTGACAAAAGGTCTCCGCTGTGCTATCTTTTACCCGGAATCAAACGAAAGGGGTGGAAGGATGCGTCATTTTTCCTGCTGAACGTAAGGACCGCGCAGCGCGCCGTGAGGGGCTTGCTGCGCCCGCCTGCAGGAAATGACCCATCCCGTCCGCCTCTTTTTCTTTTTGCAGAAAAGGGCGTTTCAGCGCCTGTCCGCCGCCGGCGGCAGGGCTGCTTTGCGCGCAGACGGCCGCGGGAGACTTCCTGCGGCCTGTTTTTGTGCAAAGGAGGGATGCCCCTTGGCATTGATCCAGATCGAACATCTGTCTTTTTCCTATCCGTCCAGCTACGACCCCATCTTTGAGGACGTGAGCCTCCGGCTGGACACCAGCTGGAAGCTGGGCTTCATCGGCCGCAACGGCCGGGGCAAGACCACGTTTTTCAAGCTGCTTATGGGCCGGTACGAATACGCCGGCTCCATCCGGGCCCCGGTGGCCTTCGACTACTTCCCCTACCCCGTCCCCGACCCGGGCCGCCCCACCCGCGCGGTGCTGGAGGGGGTGTGCCCCGGCGCGGAGAGCTGGCAGCTGGAGCGGGAGCTGTCCCTGCTGGGGGTGCGGCCCGACGCGCTGGACCGTCCTTTTGCCAGCCTGTCCAACGGCGAGCAGACCAAGGTGCTGCTGGCCGCCCTGTTTTTGAACGAGGGGCACTTCCTGCTCATCGACGAGCCCACCAACCACCTGGACGCCAAGGCCCGGGCCATGGTGTCGGCCTACCTGCAAAAAAAGCAGGGTTTCATCCTGGTGTCCCACGACCGGCGGTTCCTGGACGGGTGCGTGGACCACATCCTGTCCCTCAACCGGGCCGGCATCGAGGTCCAGAGCGGGAATTTTTCCTCCTGGTTTGCCAACTTCCAGCAGCGGCAGGCCCTGGAAGAAGCCCAGGACCAGCGCCTGCGCAAGGACATCAAGCGGCTGGAGCAGTCGGCCCGGCGCACCGCCCTCTGGTCCGACCGGGTGGAGGCCAGCAAAAAGGGCGCCGCCGACAAGGGCTATGTGGGCCACAAGGCCGCCAAGATGATGAAGCGGGCCAAGACCATCGAGGCCCGCCAGCAAAAGGCCATCGAGGAAAAGTCCGCCCTGCTGAAAAACGCCGAGACCGCCGAGGACCTGCGGGTCGCCCCCCTGCTGCACTACGCCGACCCCCTGGTCCTGTTCCAGGACGTGGAGATCCGGTATGGCGGGCAGACGGTCTGCGGGCCCCTCACCTTTGCGGTCCGGCAGGGGGAGCGGGTTGCCCTGGACGGCGGCAACGGCGCCGGCAAGTCCAGCCTGCTCAAGCTGCTCTGCGGCCAGGACATCCCCCACGCCGGCCAGGTGCGCCGCGCCCCCGGGCTGGTCGTCTCGTATGTCCCCCAGGACGCCGCCGGCCTTGCGGGGGACCTGACCGGCTTTGCCCGGGCCCACGGCCTAGACGAGAGCCTGTTCAAGGCCATCCTGCGGAAGATGGATTTCTCCCGGGTCCAGTTTGAAAAGGACATGGCCAGCTTTTCCAGCGGGCAGAAAAAGAAGGTCCTGCTGGCCCGGAGCCTCTGCGAAAAAGCCCACCTCTACGTCTGGGACGAGCCCCTCAACTTCATCGACATCTACACCCGGATGCAGATCGAAAAGCTGATCGGCGCCTCGGCCCCCTCCATGCTGTTCGTGGAGCACGACGCCGCCTTCCGCCAGGCGGTGGCCACCGGGACGGTCCGCCTCTGAGCCGGGCCGGGCCCAGCGTGTCGCAAACGCGCCACGCTTTAGGGGGAACCCATTTCTGCCCGCATACGCGGGACAGAAATTCCTTCCCCCTAATATCCCCCTGGGGACAAAATTTGGCGCTGAACCGCGCACTCGCCGCAAAGCGGCTCGCACACTCTCAGCGCCAAATTTCCCTGTATGTGTCCCGTCCATCCGCACATGTCGGCTGGACGGGACTTTTTTGACAGTCTGACCGCCTCGCGGCGGCCTGTTCTTATTTATATGGGTTGCGGGCCTTTACAGTTAAAAAACTTCATGGTATCATAAAAGTAGAGAAATGCGAGGGAGGTGCGCTGTTATGATGTATCCATTTCTCACCCTGGACGACGGCACCGAGATCGTCCACTCCGAAATGCACAGCGACGGCACTGTTAAAGTCTATATGGAAAAGCCGGACGCCAAAGACGGCTTTCACCACGCCGTCTGCTGGCTGCCCTCGTACCGGTGGGAGGACATCTCCGGTTTCTCCCAGCCGGAGCTGTCCCGCTGCGCGGAGGTCATCCGCTCGACTGCCCACTTGATCCTTCGCTTTGCCCAGGAAGGGGGCTTCGACAGTGCCTCAAATCTTTAAGATCGGCCCTTACTGGGTGTATTTTTGGTCCAACGAGGGAGACCCTCTCGAGCCGGTCCACGTCCATGTAGCGCAGGGTGCGCCCAGCAGCAACGCCACCAAGATCTGGATCACTTCGGCGGGCGGGTGCTTTTTATGCAACAATCATTCCCGCATCCCCGAACGCACCCTGCGCAATATCATGGCGATCCTGGAGGCCCGCAGCAGCGAGATCATTGCCAAGTGGCGGGATTATTTCGGCCAGGCAAAGTTTTATTGCTGAGCCTGCCTTCCTCTTGCATTCCGGCGCAAAATATGATAAAATACGAAAAGCATACAGCTTTGCTGTGATGCTTGCCATGTCGGACAGCGCCTGCTGCGCGGTTCGGCATACGGATGCGGGCCCTGTACGACTGGGCCGCTGTGAACCAGGTCAGGTGGGGAACCAAGCAGCCTTAAGCGGCGTGCACGGTGCGTTTCAGCCAGCCTGCATTCGTATGCCGAGCTTCGCAAGGCGGGGTACAACCCCGCAGCGCTGTCTTTTTGTTTGTATGCCCCCCGGCCGGCGGCCGGGGCGGGATTTTCTGCCGGAAGGAGGCTCGGGCCATGTATCGTGCCCTTTACCGCAAGTGGCGGCCCCAGCGGTTCGAGGATGTGGTGGGCCAGCGGGCCATCGTGGCGGCCCTGAAAAACCAGGTGGCCGCCGGCCGGGTGGGCCACGCCTATCTGTTCACCGGGGTGCGGGGCACCGGCAAGACCACCTGCGCCAAGATCTTTGCCAAGGCGGTCAACTGCCTGGACCCCCAAAACGGCGACCCCTGCGGCCAGTGCGCCGTCTGCCGGGGCATCGACGACGGCAGCATCCTGGACGTGGTGGAGATGGACGCCGCCTCCAACAACGGCGTGGACGACATCCGCGACCTGCGGGACGAGACCGCCTACACCCCCAGCATCTGCCGCTATAAGGTGTACATCATCGACGAGGTGCACATGCTCTCCACCGCGGCCTTCAACGCCCTGCTCAAAACGCTGGAAGAGCCCCCTGCCCACGTCATCTTTATCCTGGCCACCACCGAGATCCAGAAGGTGCCGGCCACCATCCGCTCCCGCTGCCAGCGGTACGACTTCACCCGCATCAGCCCGGAGGACATTGCCGGGCGGGTGGCCCAGGTGGCCGGGGCCGAGGGCCTGGCCCTCACCGAGGGGGCGGCGGGGCTGATCGCCCGCCTGGCCGACGGCGCTTTGCGGGACGCCCTGTCCATCCTGGACACCTGCGCCGGCGTCACCGGCCAGATCGACGAGGACGTGGTCCGGCGGATGGCCGGCGTCACCGACCGGAGCTATCTGTTCCGGATGTCGGACGCCCTGGCGGCCCGGGACGCCGCGTCGGCCCTGGCCGAGCTGGCCGCCCTGCGCCAGCAGTCGGTGGACGTCAAGCGTCTGACCGAAGAGCTGATCGCCCATTACCGCAGCCTGATGCTGGCCGCCCTGCCCGGCGGCCGGGAGCTGCTCAGCGGCGTCTCCCCCGAGGAGGAGGACCTCTACCTGGCCAAAGGCCCCGCCCTGGGCCAGCGGGAAGCCGTCCGGGCCATCCGCGCCCTGGGCGGCGCGCTGGAGCACATGGCCCGGGGCAGCGACCAGCGGATCGAGCTGGAGCTGGCCCTCTTCAACCTGACTGCGCCGGACGCGCAGCCCGCCCCTGCACCGGCAGCGGCCCAGGCTTCGCCGGCGCCGGCGGCCCGGCCCCAGCCCGCCGCACAGCCCCAGCCGGCCGTCCGGCCTTTTGCCAGCGGCCCGGTCCCCGCACCGGCGGCGGAAGCCCCGGCGGCACAGCCCGCCCCGCAGGCCGCCCCCGCGGCGGAGGCCCAGCCCGATCCCGCCAGCCTCCCCCCCTGGGACGAGCCCTCCCAGACGCCTCCGCCCCCGGCGGAAGCCGCCCCTGCCCGGGACGAGCCCCTGCCCCCGCCGCCGGCGGAAGAGGAGGCCGCTCCCCCGCCCGTCGAGGACGCGCCGGCGGCACAGCCCGCCTTTGCGGCCGACCCCCAGCTGGACAAGCCCCGCCGGGTGGCAGGCCGGGACATCAACCCCTACCCCCAGTGGCCCGAGGTGGTGGACCGCATCCGGGACACCGATCCCATGCTGTACGGTTACCTGAAAAAATCGAAGGCCTACTTCGACGGGGTGCGGGTGCTGATCGACGGGGGCAAGACCTTCCGGGATTTCATCCGGGTGAACAAGGGCAGCCAGCGCCTGATCAAAAAGCTGATCGCCGACGTGTCGGGCATCGCGGTGCCCATCGGCCCCTACGAGCCTGAAACGTCCGCCGGCCGCCCCAAAGCCAGCGCAGAGGATTCCCTGCATAAGCTGGAGGCTCTGGGCCTCGACGTCACCATCGAGGACGGCCCCCGGCGGCGCCATTCATAAACCGGCACGGCGGTGCCCATACTTTCCAATGGAGGAACAGTTGCCATGAAAGCAAGAATGCCCGGCGGCTACGGCCGCCCCGATATGAACAGCCTGATGCGTCAGGCCCAGAAGATGCAGAGCGATATGCAGGCCAAGCAGGCCGAGCTGGAGCAGACCGAGTATACGGCCAGCGCCCCCGGCGAGATGGTCACCGTGCGGATGAACGGCAAGCACGAGGTGCTGGCCGTGACCATCAAGCCCGAGGCCGTGGACCCCGACGACATCGAGATGCTGCAGGACCTGGTGGCTGCGGCGGTCAACGCCGCCGTGCAGACGGTGGACGAAGCCGCCTCCGCCGCGATGGGCCAGCTGACCGGCGGGCTGAACATCCCCGGCCTGGGCCTGTAAAAGGGAGGCGCGCCCATGAGCAACGCCGCCGCCCCGCTGGAGGTGCTGATCGACGAGCTGAAGCGGCTGCCCGGCATCGGCGACAAAAGCGCCACCCGGCTGGCCTACCAGCTGATGAACCTGTCGGCCGACCAGACCGAAAAGCTGGTCCAGGCCATCCGCGGGGTGCACACCAAGCTGAACCGCTGCCGCCAGTGCCAGAACTACACCGAGGGCGATCTGTGCCCCATCTGCGCCGACCCCAAGCGGGACCACTCCACCATCTGCGTGGTGGAGACCGCCCGGGACGTCCAGGCCATCGAGCGGACGCGGGAGTACCGCGGGCTCTACCACGTGCTGTACGGGCTAATCAGCCCGGTGAAGGGGGTCGGGCCCGAAAACCTGACCATCCGCGAGCTGCTGAGCCGCCTGGCCGACGACGAGGTCAAGGAGGTCATCATGGGGCTGCCCCCCAGCGTGGAGGGGGACGCCACCTCCATCTACCTGGCCCGGACCATCAAGCCCCTGGGGGTGCGCACCACCCGCCTGGCCTCCGGCGTTCCGGTGGGCTCCAAGCTGGAGCAGGCCGACCGGCAGACCATCTTCCGCGCGCTGGAGGGCCGCCACGAGCTGTAAAGGCACGATGGAACGGAATTTTACAGTTTCTTCATCAAATATCCCTTGCGCTTTTGGAAAATTGTGGTACAATATCTACACTCTCCCCTGCGTCCGGCCGGGCGCAGCCGCGGGGAGCGGACCGGCCCTTACCCCACGGAAAGGAGGCGCGTTTCCATGCCTGCCAAGGAAAAACCGGCGACCAAGACCATCGCCACCAACCGCGAAGCGCGCCACGAATATTTCGTGATGGAAGCGCTGGAGACCGGCATCGAGCTCAAGGGCACCGAGGTCAAGAGCCTGCGGGCCGGCGGGGTCAACCTGAAGGACAGCTGGGTGGACATCGACGGCGGCGAGCTGATCGTCAAGGGGATGCACATCACCCCCTACGACCACGGCAACATCTTCAACGCCGACCCCACCCGGGAGCGGCGGCTCCTGGCCCACAAAAGCGAGATCCGCCGCCTGGGCCAGCAGTGCAAGCTGCAGGGCTACACCCTGGTGCCTCTGTCTCTGTACTTCAAGCACGGGCGGGTCAAGATGGAGCTGGGCCTGTGCAAGGGCAAAAAGCTCTACGACAAGCGGGCCGACGCGGCCAAACGGGACGCCAAGCGTTCCATCGACCGGGCCCTGAAATCCAACGGACATTATTACTGACCGGCGCACCGGGACTTCCGGCCGCCGCCCCATGCCTCCAAAAGGCGTATCCGGGCGGGCGGCGCGGCGGTCCCGGTCCCGTCCGGACCGGGCAGCATGCCCCTTTCGCAGTCACCTTCCCCGCGCCTTTGGGCGCGTATCATGGGGGCGTAAAGGTTTCGACGGGGGGAGCGAGGCCTGGGCAGCGGGTAGCAGCGGGGGCCCTGCTTTAAAAGCCTCCAAAACAATAACTGACAACAATCGTTATCAGCTCCAGGCAGCCTGAGTGCTGCCTCGTTCCGCCCACATTTGTGTCGTGTGGGGCCGGGGCGTCCTTTAGACACAGCACGTGAACGGACCTAAGCTTTGCGGACCGTCATGACCTCATGAAGCTACTGAAGCGTTAGCCTGGCGACCGGCGTGACGCGGAGGGAATGCTGTTGATCGCCTGCACCCGGAGATACTCACGCTGAACTCTTTTCGGACATGGGTTCGACTCCCATCGCCTCCACCAGTGAAAAGCAGCCTAGGAACGCAAGTTTCTGGGCTGTTTTTTTGGTTTTGACCGCACTTTTGACCGCACCCCCAGTTTATCCATGCGCAAGCAGCCTCGAAAAAATGGAATTCAGCGCGTTCGCCTGCTGCTGTGCGTCCCCATTCAGCTCATGGCTGTAAACGCCGAATGTATCCATATCCTGGGAATGTCCCACCAGGGACTTGACAAGTCCCGCAGGCAGCACCTTTGCAATGCTGACAAACGTATGCCGCAGCTCATAGGGAGTACAGACCGGAATGTTATTGTACTCACAGTACCGCGCAAGATGCTGCTCAAATTGTTTCGCCGTCGGGATATCAAAGACCAGGGTGCCCCGGGTCACCTTCCCCGACTCGCGGCGCTGTGCTTCCAGCTCCATGCGGGCCAGGTCGGACAACTCCACACACCGGCGGGCGTTCTGGTTCTTGCCGTCGGTGATTTCGTTGTAGCAGTTGGTGGACTGGTGCAATTCCAGACGGTCCCTCTTTACATCCTGCCAGCGCAGGCCCCGCAACTCCCCCGGCCGGAGGCCGGTTAAAACTGCAAGTCTGTAGGCGTGAATCATGTCATCCCGTACCACTTTTCCATAGTACCTGGTACGATCGCTGTTGAACAGTACCACAAAGTCCCGTGGCTGCAGTACCGTCCTTTCTCCCCGGGCCGCCGCTGTTGGAATGGTCAGGTCTTCCGGGAACATCGTCGTCAGCTTGGCCTTGCGGCAGTATTTCAGAAAGCTGCACAGGTCAGCCCGCAGGCATATCAATGTCTTTCTGGACAGTTTGGACCGCGCGTAGGCTCGATCCAGTACATCCTGCAGATCCTGTTCGGTCAATGCACTGACTTGTTTGCGGGCAATCACCGATGAAATATGATTGTTCCAGCGGCTCATCATCGGTGCCCAGTTGGACCGGCTTGCAGTCTGCTGCTTTCCCTCCAAAAATTTGAGATATGCAGCACCGACTTTCATACGCTGATCCTGGATTCCATCATCCAGCCAGGCATCCGCCTTTCGGTTTGCCTCCCGCTGGCCATTTCTTCCAGGTTTGGAGCTGTAAAAACTGCGCCGGACTCCATCCTTTTGCACATCTATCCGCCAGCGCTGAGAGGATTCCACCCACATCGCAGTGTTGACGCGGACGCCCATGCTTCACACTTCCTTCCAATCTGTCCAGTGTCTACCCAAGCCGGCTACCACCAACGCGAGGCCGACCCGTTTCACTGACATATTTCTCCAAAATGTACACATACAAAGACCTCCATTCTGCCCCGATCAGGTGGCACGGCAGAGCGCTTTCTTTCGCGCGGCCAGACTCTCGGGGCCATCATCATAGAAAAATACACTCAGCTGGTCCAGAGGAATGCCCAGGATTCCTGCAACCTGGACCGCCTCGGGAACAGACCATGGCAGATGCCCGGACAAGCGTGTCGAAATCGTGGACGGCGATACGCCCAGCCGGTCAGCCAGTTCTTTCTGCTGAATATCCATCTCCACCAGCTTGCAGCGCAGTTTTCTAAATGCTCTTGCCATCGTTTTTCCTCCTTCTGATATACAGTGCTGCATGGTACATCGCAGGATTATTTTCTCGATTGGTATCCTCCCCTTTCATAAAGAAGTGTCTACTCATCGACTCCATTCTACTGTACCATTTGCTTGTTCTGCAAGGATGCGGCACCGCCTGTCTGACATTCAGTTGATTCCCAGACTGATCTTGATTGCCATCTCAATCTGCTTCATCTCATCCTCACTGGTCTGACCGGCAAACCACTGTACACGGCGCTTGTCGATGGTGAAAATCTGCTCCAGCTGTACGATAGATGAGACTTTCAGTCCCGGATTTTGGTCAAGCAAAACGTGAGTCGGCAGGTTTAGCTTCTTGTCCACTCTGGATGTAAGGGTAGCAATGATGAGCGTGGGTGAATGCTTGTTGCCTGTATCATTCTGCAAAACCACCACCGGCCGCTCCCCGCCCTGCTCCGAGCCAACATGAGGCTCCATATTGGCGTAGTAGATGTCTCCCCGGCTGTATTGCCAGTTTTTAGGAATCATGCAATGTCCCCCCTTTGTATATTTTTATGTAAGACGCCGGCTGCAGCCTGCGGGCGGCGTCTGCTCAAAGGGTAAACAGGCAAAAAGTTAGAATTTCATGGGCAACACATTCTTCTTACTGCCTCCATTGTAAAGCGCATATACCTGGTACAGGTATTTTTTATACCCTGCCAGGTTGACGCCCATGGCCCGTCCCTCCCGATAGATGGTCAGTGGGTCGGCGCGGTGTAGGCGGCTGACAAGACGGCGGGGGTCGTACTCCCCGTGGTACAGCTCAATGAAGCGAATCACCCCCTGGACTGTCTCAGAGCGGAGGGATTCAAGATCACCGTGCCAGGCGGCCACAATCAGGGACAGGGATTCCTTGTAGATATCAGCCCCCACCCGCTTGAACTCCTCAAAGGCGGTACCAACACAGCCGATCCGATGCTTCCCACGGCGCTGTGTGTAATCCAGACGCAGGCCAACCGCCTCCGTGGCCTTCAGGAAGGCCATGCACTCGGGGTCGCCGCCGTAAATCTGGGCACGCATCTTATCGCCGGGTGTCAGCGGGGCGGATTCACCGGTCTGCTGGGCAAAGAGCAGCGCTTCCTCGCTTTCGGTCATGCCCGTGTACACGATGCAGCGGATCATCAGGTCTTTGCCGCCATTGAGCACCTTGAGGACTGCAATGGTGTGCTGACCGTCAAACACATAATAGTGACCGTTGCGGTAGCTGACCTTTGGAGGGTTAAGCAGACGGGGATCAAACTTTGCCGCAATTCTGCGGACTCGATTAACCCTCAGCTCCCGCTGGTAAGTACCCCGGGGAACCTCCAGCAGCTTGCTGTTAATCATCATTTCCTGGTGGGCGCTGGTGTAACTGGTTCTCATGTAGTCCTCCTCATCTTTTGCAGGTATTGAATCCCCTTCTCTGCAAGGCTTCTGATGCCGTCCCGGCAGGCACTGCGTTGTTCCCTGTTGTTTTCCAGGCAGGTATCCCAGCGAAAAATCATGGTGTCCAGGGCGTCTTCCAGTTCTGCGCAGATATCGTCTGCGTCGATTTCCCCGTTGGACTGCAGCATATTTTCTGAGATATCCCGGATAGCTTGCAGGGTTTCTGCAGCGCTGCGTTTGGGTTTCGGCTTTTCGATTTCTTTGGCCTGCCGGAGCTGCTGAACTAGAGCGGGCCTTTCCTCCGGCGGGGCTTTGGCGATGGCAGAAACGTCTTGATTTGTCACTTTGAGCGTACCAGAAAGAATCGATTGTTTTATGCCAGGCTCAACAGCTTCTGCTGCATCCACACCATTTGCAAACGACTCTGCTCGTCGCACAAAGCTTTCATTTACATTGTTTTCATCTGCGATTCGACGTCTGGTATGTTTTCTCTCGATCAGTTGGTCATTTTGACCAACTGATTTTTTCATTGAACTTTTTCGATCCCCACCATTGGACTGCTTTTCAGCCTCATATTGTTTTCCAATGAGATATTTTCGTTGTTCCGGTGTCAGATTTCTCCGTCCCAGCTGGTTCTTGCAGATCCAGGCGATGGCTTCATACCGGTTGGAAAACGCCTTCTCATAGGTGCTGAACTGGATTTCCGGGTACTGCTGAAGGATGCGGTAGCGGTTGTGTCCATCCACGATAACGCCATTCCAGACGATCAATGGGTTGATTACCACCCCGTCTGCCAGGATGTTTTCTTCCAGCTGTTTCAGTTCTTCCTCTCGAAGGGGAGGAATTTTGCTTGCAAACTCCGGGTCAATGGCTAGATGCAGGGACATAGGTTCTTACCTTTCGGCGGGTACTATCCCGGTGAGCCGCAGCAGGCTGGACGTAATAGTCAAAACCATAGCGGGTCTGGCAGTAAGTACAGACATCTTTGATCTGCTGATGAACGTCCGCCCGACGCAGAAATGCTTTCTTGGCGTCCTGGAACGCGTGCAGGCAAACCGGGCACAGGGTGATGAGGGATGCAGTGTTGGCATTGCGTGCATAACTACGGCTCATAAGCTTTTCCTCCTTTTGATTGTTAAAAAGATCGAGTATGTAAAAAGCCCACCGTCTTGGGTCTTGCGATCCTTGGCGGTGGGCTGAAACTGTTTTTGGGCTTCCTCCCCCATTTGTCCTCGACGCCCCGGGGAGGGTTGGGAACCTTCTGGCGGCGGATTTGCACCGCTCCATCGGCCTTTCGGCCGCCCCGCCTTCTTTGTGGCCGGGCCGCGAGTTACGGAAGTATCATTGTCTGGAAGTACCAGAAGGCTGCTTATTCAATTTTCAAGGTTCACTGCACAGCTTTGGACTTGTCCTCAATCTTGGGAGAGGCCCTTGCTGTGGCTATAGTGTACCTGAAAATTGAACCCTTCAACAGGAACTGGTAGTTCCGGTTTTGGCATTTTGACCGGTGCTGGTAGTTCCGGTTTATTATAGTGAATCGTATTTAGGCAGGCTCACCCAGCAACTCAAGCATCTTCTGGATATGCTGTTGCATTTCTTTTAATGCTTTGCAGGTTTCCTGAAGTTGTTTCTGCATGATTTGTTCCCTTTCAGATGCGGTAATTCCCAGAACGATATAATCAAGGGATGATCCAAACTTCTCACGAAGCTCCACAAAGAGGTCAATCGATGGAACTCTTTCACCTCGTTCCAGATTTCTCATATAACGATCACTGATGTTCAGGTCAATTGCAAGCTGATCTTGTGTCAGCTCGCGTTCTTTTCGAAGCAATTGAATGCGTTCTCCTACTGATCATAGTACATCACGCCCTCCATTTCTTCCAACTGGAACAGGTGGAGCTTTATCTCCCATACCGGACACAGCCAGCACACGGTTTTTGATTAAAACAAACCGTCGCAAGATAGGTACAGGATAGTTGACCGCACCATCCCGAGCACGGGATGCTGCAAGTATTCTTGATAGCGGCGAGAACCATATGCTTACCTTGTACCATGGACATAAATAGTTCGCTTTCATTTTAATAATCCTCCAGTTATTTCGTGGTATAGATATTCCTTTTCAAAATGCAGGGCGGCCCACGGCATTTCAATTTTAAAAGCGCAAAAGCGCCAATCCCCCATAACAGGAAATTGGCGCAATACATCTTATCAGAATGATAAACGGCAGCTGTCAGGAACGATTGTGCCGATTCAATGAGAGTCTGATCTACAGCAGAAGCCAGACTTTTTTTGATACATTACCTAAACCAAAACAAAAAATCACAGTTACCCTCCAGGAACGGTAACTGTGACTTTAACAGCGCGTGAACACGCTCGGTCAAATTACCGTTTTTTTATAACTTAACCGAGCTTGCATATTGAATTTGAAAAATCGGAACAATCCAACCTTTTTTCCAAACCGATAAGGTTATACCAGGAATCAAACAAGAACGATACAATACAATTGAGGTGAACAATTATGCCGAATTCCGATATAGCCGCTTTGGGAAAACAGATCCGTTCAGCACGCAAGAAAGCTGATTTAACACAAGAACAGCTTTCTGCTCTTTGTCATGTGTCAACAAAACACATTGCCAATATTGAGAAAGGGATCATGAATCCGTCATACGAGATTCTTTTGGCTATCTTTCGTATTTTACCGGTTTCTCTGGATGCTCTGATTCTGCCGCGAACAACAGAATCCGAATGCGATCTGAGAGAGCTCAGCCAAATCTACTTGTCTTGTCCAGAACCGGTAAGAAAAGCTCTGCTGGATTCTACTCGTTCACTGGCAATGAATCTAACAGAATTCTATAACAAAATTGAATCACCTTGAAATTCTTTAGCTTTCTGTACAGTATAGCATAGATTCCAAAGTTACTGTACCAAAATCAAGCTAAAACCAAACCATTTCCATACCAATTTCAGCTATCTTTGCAGCCTACATCCAACTCTGTTTCCAAATCATTGGCCAACACCTGGTAAAGTTCTTCTGGCGTCTGACAGAGAACAGCGCTAAAATTGATTGGGTCACCTTCTTTGAATAGCCTTACATATCCCCAGCGGCATGGAAGCACCTCCAAATAAGAGGACTCTTCTAAAAAGTGATGAAAACGGTCTAAAACATCCTTAAATGTTTGCATAGGCCAACCTCCTGAGATCGATTTTCTCTATTGTAAAGTGTTCTGCTTTCATGTTGCAAGGATGTGACGCCTTTTTCATTTTATTCAGCGATTAAATATAGAAAAAGCCATCTCAATGAATCTAAGCCCCAGATTCGTTGAGATGGCTTTTCTTGTTATGGATTTCTTGTAGAATGCATATCTTCAGACTTTGGCATAAACTGGTACCCGCGATTTGAAATGGTTTTAATGTAGCGAGGATGCTCTTTGTCATCCTCAATCTTCTGCCGAATCCGCCCAATGGTACTGGACACCGCTTGCAGATAGCTGTCGCTGTCTTTATGCCAGACCGCTTCAAAGATTTGCTCTTTTGTAAACAGTTTGCCAGGATGCCGTGCCAAAAGGCTTAAAACACCATATTCATAACGGCTTAAATGAATTTCATGTCCGTCTTTTATTACCCGGCGATGAGACAAATGAATTTCCAAACCAGGATAGTGTAATACCTTCCGTTCCAAATGCGTTTTTTCGAACCATTTAAAAACCGTTTGTTCGTATGTTTTCCCATGATCTGTTGTGAATCGGATCACAATTTCTATCTTTTCCATTTGGATTTACAAACTGTTCTTTCTCTCAAATGGCAGCCAGCTTATGCTTGCTTCAGATTCCACCGGGCACTTTCGCTCTGGAGTTCCACCATCCGCCGATAAAGTCCACCCTGTGCCATCAGCTCCTTTGGGGTCCCCTGCTGGGCTACCTTTCCCTCTTTCAGCACCACGATGTGGTCCGCTGCCGCTACAGTCCGCATCCGGTGCGCGATGACCAGTACCGTCTTGCCTGTTAAAAGCCGAGAGAGAGCCTCCTGGACTTTGGTTTCATTTTCCACGTCCAGAGAGGCGGTAGCCTCGTCCAGCAATACGATGGGCGCGTCTTTTAGCAGCGCCCGGGCGATAGAAATCCGCTGGCGCTCGCCACCTGAGAGCTTAGCGCCGTTTTCCCCGATAGGCGTTTGGTAGCCCTGGGGCAGTTTGCTGACAAACTCCTGACAGTTGGCGGCTTTGGCCGCAGCGATCACCTCCGCGTCGGAGGCACCGCGCTTGCCCAGGCGGATGTTCTCCATCACCGTATCGTCAAAGAGAACAACCTCCTGAAAGACCATGGAATAATCGCTTAGCAGCATCTCCGGGTCCACCGTGGCAATATCCACCCCACCCACCCGGATCGAGCCTCCGGTGACATCCCACAGCCGGGCTGCCAGCCGGGCACAAGTGCTTTTGCCCGAGCCGGAGGGACCCACCAGGGCGGTGATTTCCCCTTCCCTGGCGGTAAAGCTGACATCCTGCAGAACCGCCTCTTTGTCATAGGCGAAGTCCACGTGGTCGAATACAATGTCGTGCCCTTTGGGACAGAAGGTCTCCGTCCCTTCTGCAATGGGAGTGTCGAACAGTCCGTTCATCCGATCCGCCGAAACCTGGGAAACAAACAGTTCAGCGATCAAGGCCAGGCTCTGGTCGAAAGGCGCATAGATTCGGGTGATGACCATCAGGAACAAAAACAGCAGCATGAAGTCGATCTGCCCGGCCAGGATTAATTGGGCCCCCACAAGGATGGTGGTGGCTACCCCCAGCCGCATGATGACGCTGGCCCCATTGACAAACAGACCGGTAACCAGCTCGCCGCGAATCATGACCCGCTCATGATCGTCGATCTTCCGGTATAATCCGCTGAGATACCGATCTTCCTGATTGGCAGCCCGGATTTCCCGAACATTTTCCAGAGCTTCCTGCATCCCGTCTGAGACTCGCACGGCGGCTTCCTTGGTCTGCTCGGCCTGGCGCTCAGTGCTTTTTCTGCTTCCGAACAGGAGGACAAAAGCCACCGGCACTCCCCACAGACAGGCAATCATCAGCCGCCAGTCGTACCACAAAAGGCACACCGCGATCACCGCGGTGGAGATGTAGGAGCCGTACAGGTAGCCCAGCACATGGCTCCAAACATGCTCCATCCGGTTGACGTCTCCCATCAGAGTTTCGGTCAGGTCGGCCAGATCCCGCTTGCCGAAATATCCCAGGGGCAGCTTCCGCAGCCGTTCTGCCAGACGCAGACGGGTGGCTTTCACTTCCCTGTACACAAGGCCATAAGTAGCTTTGTACTGCTGGAGATGCGTTAAAAAGGACAGGAGTACAAATATCCCAAGCCCCGCCAGCACAGGCAGAGCGCTGGGCAGAGATGCACCCCCGGTCAGTGCTGTCATCAGACCGGACATCACAAGATACAGGATACTGACGCCGCCCATCACGACCAGATTGACAATCACCGTCCAGAACGTGCCTTTTTTGACGTTTTCCACCCCCTGGCCGGTCAGGGCATACTTCCGCTGAAACTTTGCTCCAAACATTATTTTTCCTCCTTGCCGCTGCCGCTCTCCATTTTCCACTGGATCGCCTGGTTGTAATCCGACCACATTCGGGCATACAATCCGCCTGCCGCAGCCAATTCCTGGTGGGTGCCCTGCTCGACCACCCGGCCGCCGTCCAGCACCAGGATCTTATCCGCTCCCACCACCGTGGAAAGCCGATGGGCAATCATGATGACGGTTCGGCCTTTCGTCAGCCGGGCAAAGGCTTTCTGGATCAAAACTTCATTTTCCGGATCAGCAAAAGCGGTGGCCTCGTCCAGCACCACAATGGGAGCATCTTTCAAAATGGCGCGGGCCAGGGCAATCCTTTGGGCCTCGCCGCCGGAAAGATAGATTCCCTTCGTACCGATCACCGTGTCCAGTCCCTGGGGCAGCTTCTCCAGAATATCGCTGCACTGGGCGGCTTCCAGAGCATCAAGAACCTGTTCCCGGCTGGCATCGGGGCGGGCCGCCCGAACATTTTCCAGGATACTGGCTTTGAACAGCCGGTTATTCTGGAACACAAAGGCCACCTGATCCATCAACACATGGGGATCGATCTGGCGCACATCCACCCCGCCCACTTTCACGATTCCTTCGTCTACATCCCAAAACCGGGGGATCAAGCTGGCAGCGGTAGTCTTGCCGCCGCCCGAAGGCCCCACCAAGGCTACCGTTTCCCCCGGCTCGGCGGTAAAGGAAACATGGGCCAGGGCGGGGACCTGTGCCCCATCATAAGTAAAGCTCACATCCCGGAATTCCACTTGATTGCTCCGGGGCATCCTGGGATGCTCCGGCGTCGGCAGGGTCGGCGCGTCCATCACCGGCTGAATGCGGCCCAGAGCGGTGTTGGCCAACATCATGCCGGAGGCCGCAAACATGATTTTGGCCAGCGCGGTGGAAATGATAGCGGAGAACACGGCGTAAAAAGCAAAGTTCGTCACAAATCCTGCAAAATGACCGGAAGCCAGCGCGCCGGGAGCCAGGAACAGCACCACCGGCACCAGAAACAGAAAGGCTCCCTCCGTAAAGGTCAGATTGATCGATTGGGGCACCCGACAGATATCGCCCTGATAATGCTCTGCTTTGGTGCTGTAATCTTCAATGGCCTGCTGAAAGGCTTTGAAAGAGTATACAGTCTGCTGGAAGATCTTGACCACTGGAATTCCCCGGACATACTCTGTGCCGGCCTTGGCCATCCGGTCCTGGGCCGCCTGATATTCCGCCATCAGCCCGGCGTTTTTGCCGCCCATCATGCTAAACATAGCCAGGATTGAGATCACCGCCGCCAGCAGGCAGGCCGCGCCCATCCGCCAGTCAAAGACAAACATCAGCACCAGCATGGACAGAAACAGGGTGATGGTCCCTACGATATCGGCCAAATTGTGGGCCAATAGGGTTTCGGTGTCGGCAGCAGCAGCATCCAGTCTGCTGCGAATCAGGCCAGAGGCATTGGCATCAAAATAGCCCAGCGGCGCTTTCATGACATGGGCCATCCCCTGTTTGCGGATGTTGGCTGCTGTGCGGAACGCAGCCAAATGGGTACACATCAGGCCCGCAAAATAGACAAGGATGCCTCCCACCGCGAAAGCGAAGGCAATCCAGCCGTAGTGTGTGATACTCTGGGCTCGGGTCCAGTCCGGCGCTGCAGCGATCAGATCCCGTGCCGCCAGCCAGATACAGATATAAGGGACCATACTGCACACCATGGATACCGCTGACAGTCCCAGGCCCAGACAGGTTAGCCTCCTGTGACTACCTGCATATCCCAGCAGGACAGCCAGGGCATTTTGCTTTTTTTGATTCATAGCAATCCCTCCTTGTTGGTTAGATATTTCTAACTACCAATATAAAAAGAAAGGGGCGTCGCCCCAATCTTTCCGACCCATCACCGGCGCCTTCTCACCGGCCAATCAGCTTCAGCCAGCCTGCAGTGTAAAAATCCCGCAGCTGATCCACATAGCGCATGGCCCGTTCTTTGGGCATATCGTGGATGACAATCTCAAAGATGCCGTTGAACATCCCGCTGGCAATGATATGGCACAGCTGCTCGTCCAGTTCGGGATACGCATACCCCAGGCGGCGCAGCACCTCAATGTAGTGGAGAGTATATTCCACCTCCACTTCCACCATATTGTGGACAAAATGTTCATAGCTGGTGCCCTCTGCCTTGCACAATAGCAGCTTGACCGGTTCCCGGTGGTCACAGATATAGTCTACCATCCAATGGACGCACTGGCTTGACTCCAGCCCCATATGATCCGGTTGCTCCTGTTCCGGCAGCTCGGCAAAAGAGGTTTGTGCTTTCATAAACTGGCCCATCAACGCGGTGGCGTGGGGCTCCACAATCGAGGCAAAAAGGGCCTCCTTGCTGGAAAAATAGCCATAGAACGCACCGGTGGTGACGCCGGCATGCTTTACAATCTGCCGCAGGGAAGCTCCAAGGAACCCCTTTTCTGCAAACTCCTCCATGGCGGCCTGCTGAATCTTCTCCAGAGTAGCCGTTGATTTTTCTTCCATGTCCAGCCTCCATATAGTGCCGTTATATAACACCGTTATGATAAAACAGTCTTTCTAATTTGTCAAGAGACAGAAAGGAATTCTTTCCCAAAAACGGTCGCATCACCCATCCACCTGCATAGGATGGTTTTCGTTGTTTGGAGGCATCTCATTTTCTTATGAAAACCGATCTATTGACGCAGCCATGACTTTCTGCTACAATATCAATCGTTAGAGAAAGCTAACCACACTGTGGTTGGCTTATCATTACGTCCGAAAGTTAGCTATCGCTAACAGAATGGAGCCTGAAGCGATGTTCAATCAACGGCTGATGCACATGATGGGCAGGAGCAAAAAATATGTGTTGGTACAGGTGTTGTTCCAATGGATTTCTTTGCTTTGCAACATTGGGTTGATGTGCGGAATTTCCCTTTTTTTGAGCCAGCTTTCCGCCGGGGCCGACCTGGCAGGGTGGAAAAACGCCATTTGGGTCCTGCTGTCCGCCCTGGCCATCCGATATCTGTGCACGACCCTGGCCAGCCGGGCAAGCCACCGCGCTGCCCGGCAGGTAAAGGAACGGCTGCGCACCATGATTTACGAAAAACTGCTGCGACTGGGCCTGGCGTATCAGCAAAAAACCCGAACCTCTGAGGTGGTCCAGCTGGCGGTAGAGGGCGTTGATCAGCTGGAGGTGTACTTTGGGTCTTATCTGCCTCAGCTGTGCTACGCAATCCTTGCGCCTTTGACCCTGTTTGCGGTCTTGAGCTTTGTCAGTCTGCCCTGTGCAGTTATTTTGTTTCTCTGCGTCCCGCTGATCCCCATTACCATTGTGGCAGTGCAGCGTTTTGCCAAGAAGCTTCTGGGGAAATACTGGGGTGAGTATACCTCCCTTGGCGATTCGTTTTTGGAAAACCTGCAGGGGCTTACCACCCTCAAAATTTATCAGGCGGATGCCCACCAGCATCAGAAGATGAACGAGCAGGCCGAACGCTTCCGCAAAATTACCATGAAAGTCCTCTCCATGCAGTTGAACTCCATTATTGTCATGGACCTTATCGCTTATGGCGGTGCTGCACTGGGGATTGTCCTGGCAGTGGGGCAGTTTCATGCCGGGAGCCTGTCCCTCTTTGGGGCAATCCTTGTCATCCTTCTGGCGGCCGAATTTTTCCTGCCCATGCGCCTGCTGGGTTCCTATTTTCACATTGCCATGAACGGGATGGCGGCAGCGGATAAACTCTTTGCGCTGCTGGATCTCCCCGATGCATCAACTGGAAACCGCTCCTTCCCCAGCGATTCCACCATCCTTTGCAAAGGCCTGCGGTTTGGCTATGAACCGGGACGGGAAGTTCTGGATGGAGTGGATTTTTCCGTCCCGTCTGGTCGTTTTGCGGCCCTGGTCGGCGAGAGCGGATGCGGCAAATCCACCCTCGCTGCCATTCTCATGGGTCGGATACGGGGATTTCAGGGAGAGCTCACCATCGGCGGAATCCCCCTGCTTGACATTGCGGAGGACGCTCTGACGGCGAACATCACCTATGTAGGCCATCAAAGCTATCTGTTCCGCGGCACCGTCAGGGATACCCTGAAAATGGGCGATAACGCGGCGACAGATGCCGATTTCTGGCGCGTCCTGGAGCAGGTCAAGCTGGCGGATTTCCTGCGGACGCAGCAGGGACTGGACACAGTGCTGGAGGAGAACGGCGTCAATTTTTCAGGCGGGCAGCGCCAGCGTCTGGCCGTTGCCCGGGCACTGCTCCATGACACCCCCATCTACATCTTTGACGAGGCCACTTCCAACATCGATATAGAAAGTGAAAATGCCATTATGGAACAAATCAAAGGGCTCGCCCGGAAGAAAACAGTGATTTTGATTTCCCACCGGCTGGCCAATGCGGCCGACGCCAATCCGATTTATGTGCTGCGGCAGGGCGTCATCGCTGAACAGGGCACTCATGATGCGCTGATTTCCCAGCAGGGCGAGTATGCCCGCCTGTGGAACGCCCAGCAGCAGCTGGAAGCTTATGGAAAGGTGGCAGTAAGATGAAGCGATCTGGGATTCAGGTCATGGCGAAACTGGTCGGTCTAGTCAGACCTCTGACTGGGTATATGAGTCTGGCTGTCCTTCTGGGGCTTCTGGGGCACCTTTGTGCCACAGCCATCACTGTGCTCGGCGGCTTTGCCTTATTGCTTGTGCTGGGTGTGGAACAGCATCTTTCCCTGTCTGTGTTGTTCCTGCTGATCAGCCTTTGCGCCCTGCTGCGGGGCGCACTGCGCTATGGGGAACAGACCTGCAACCACTTTATCGCCTTCAAGCTGCTGGCCCTGCTGCGGGATCGCGTCTTTGACGTCCTGCGCCGCTTGTGCCCCGCCAAGCTTGAGGGCAAGAACAAAGGAAACCTCATCAGTGTCATCACCTCGGACATTGAACTGCTGGAGGTGTTCTACGCCCACACCATCTCTCCCATCTGCATTGCGGCGCTGTATACGGCGCTGGTCACTGTATTTCTGTGGAGCTATCACCCGGTCCTGGGCGTCCTTGCGCTTCTCGCCCATGGCATGGTGGGAATCCTGATTCCCTGGCTGACCTCCCGCTGGAGCGGAGATGTGGGGCAGCAGGTCCGCAGCCAGAGCGGCCAGCTCTCCGGCTTTGTGCTGGACAGCCTGCGCGGGCTCTCCGAGACCCTGCAATACGGACAAGGCCAGACCCGCCGACAGGAACTGGAGCAGCGGGGCACACAGCTGTCCCAGCAGGAGGAAAAGGCCAAGCGGATCTCCGGCCGCAACAGCGCAATCACCAACACCGTGATCCTGCTGTTTGATTTTGCCATGCTGTATGCGTCGGCCACACGCTGCGGGTTTTCGGCTGCTCTCATTGCCACCCTCACCTTGATGAGCTCCTTTGGCCCCAGCGTCGCCCTGGCCGCTCTGGGTGCCACCCTGCAGAACACCTTCGCCGCAGGCAACCGGGTACTGGATCTTCTGGAGGAGCAGCCGGTGGTAGAAGATATCCGCGGCTATCCGCCGGTGACCTTTGCCGGAGCCTCGGTAAACGATCTCAGCTTTTCTTATGGTGAGGAGGAGATTCTGTCCCACATGGATCTGGAAATTCCCAAAGGGAAAATCGTTGGGATTTTGGGCCGGAGCGGCAGCGGAAAATCCACCTTGCTCAAGCTGCTCATGCGCTTCTGGCAAGCAGAGCAGGGAGAAATCCGCATCTCAGATCGCCCGATTCAGAAGATCAATACCGAGAATCTCCGCCGTATGGAAAGCTATGTCACCCAGGAAACCTACCTGTTTCACGATACCATCGCCAACAATCTGAGAATCGCCAAACTGGATGCCACCCAGACAGAGCTGGAGGAGGCATGCCGCAAGGCGTCGGTCCATGACTTTATTGCCTCCCTCCCCCAGGGATATGATACGCCGGTCGCTGAATTGGGCGATTCCCTGTCTGGCGGAGAGCGCCAGAGACTGGGACTTGCCCGGGCTTTTCTCCATCAGGCGCCGCTGCTGCTTCTGGATGAGCCCACCAGCAACCTTGACAGCCTGAATGAAGCTGTCATCTTGCGGTCACTGCAGCAGGCAAAGGGAGAGCAGACCATTGTGCTGGTATCCCACCGGCAGTCTACGATGGGAATTGTGGACCAGCAGTATTGCGTAGAACAAGGCCGCATGAGCTGAGCAGAGCGCTTTGTTCCATGGGTTTATCCGTGATCGTTCACCATTCAAATGCAGGGAGGACTGCCGCCATGAAATCCATCGATGCCAAGCGGGAACAGGAAAAACGGGTTGTTTCACAGATGGTCCATCTGTACTGCAGGAAGCAGCACCATCGGCCTGATCTGTGCCCGGACTGCCGGGAAGTTTTGGCCTATGCTATAGACCGGTCTGACCACTGCCCATTTATGGAGAGCAAAACCTTCTGCTCCAACTGCAAAGTACACTGCTATCGCCCGGAGATGCGGAAAAAAATCCAGGAAATCATGCGCTTTTCCGGCCCCAGGATGCTTCTCTATCATCCTGTTCTAGCGGTGTCCCATATGCTCTTGACAGTAAAAGAAAGGATGCGTAAAACATGACTGGCAAAAAAATCCTCTATCTCGCCCTGGGTATTTTGGGCCTTGGACTGGGCGCTTTGGGTGTGGTATTGCCCCTGCTTCCGGCCTTCCCGTTTCTGATGCTGGCTGCCTTTTGCTTTGGCCGAAGCTCTGAAAAACTGGACCGCTGGTTCAAGGGTACAAAACTCTATCAAAACAACCTGGAAACCTATGTAAAGGGTCAGGGCATGACATGGAAAGCCAAAATCCGGGTGATGCTCACCGTCACACTCCTCATGCTGGTCGGCTTCCTGATGATGTTTCAAAAATCGCTTTATATTCCCTGCGCAATCCTTGGCGCAGTATGGCTGTTCCATATCCTTTATTTTTGCTTTGGGGTGAAAAACCATGTAGTTAAAGAGAAATCCGCAAAATGAAAAGGCCTGCACTTCCCCGGCAGCTCCGACTTCGGAAATCCTCTGATGGTGGGGGCAGCCGCACAGCAGGCAGAGATCCCATTGCGCAGTATCATCACACAAAAAAGAGAAAGGATACAAAACCATGTGGAAGTACACTGTAGAAGTCAACGGAATGATGTGCGGGATGTGCGAAGCCCATATCAACGACGCTGTGCGCAAAGCCTGCCCGGTGAAAAAGGT
>LBJMR02800__coassemble_199_pt1 | contig 85277 bp, 72 predicted proteins | sample LBJMR02800__metabat2_high_PE_009 | metagenome-assembled genome bin LBJMR02800
TTGTTTTCGGTTGCTTGCTTCCTTACCGTACATGAGCATTCGAGCCGGGGTTGTCGTTGCCATAACCTTCCAGCAGGTTGACGCCGCCCCACACGCCGAGGCCAGCGCCCAGAGCAACAACGAGGGTCTGCAGGACTTCGATTGCGCTGTTAAAAAATTCCATAGTGATCTCCTCCTTATAAATAAAAGAACTTGCGGCCGGCCAGATGCACATCTGAAATCGTATATTTTGGGTTCCGCAAACCGCGGTGAGGGTTGATTTTCTGGTGTATCCTGGGGCCTGGGGTAAATAAAAATGGCCCTCTGTTTTGAGGGCCAACAATTTATAGGTTAAAGGTTATCTGCGTCCACTACATCGTAGGTATCAGATGGCTTGAGTTTCAGATGCCGGTCGAGATATTTCTCGATGTCAAACATATTTTTCTTGTCGTAGTCTCCTGTCAGCTTGTAGTTGGGGTGCTGGGTCAGGTCATACTTGTCGGATAAAAAAGGCCGGACGCCGCGCAGCTGTAAGATACACTTACCGCCGTCCATGACGGCCAGCTCGTCCCGGCTCATGAGTTCATGGCCGGTTTTTTGATACGATGTTCCGTAACTTGGGCTGTTGCCGCGGGTATCCGAAGTATTGTACATGTCGATTGTTTCCTTGCCCAGCGTAGCCGATAGTTCTTTGAGGGTAGTAGTTTCAGAACCGCCCAGAAATACCTGGCTGTCCATGTTGCCGATGATGGTATCCGCGTTGTCCTTATACAGCGCTTTCAGCTGGGACTGCGCCTGTAAAACCAGGCAGGCCGAGATTTCCCGGCTGCGGATAGTTGCCACCAATTTCTCCAAGTTTGGGATTTGACCAATGTTGGCGCACTCGTCGATCAGGCAGCGCACATGGACGGGCAGCCGCCCGCCATATACATCGTCGGCTTTCTCGCAGAGTAGGTTAAACAGCTGGGTATATACCATGCTGATGAGAAAATTAAACGTCGAATCCGTATCAGACATAATGAGAAACAATGCTGTTTTCCGGTCGCCCAGGGTGTCCAATTCCAGCTCGTCATAAGAGGTGATTTCACGCAGTTCGGCAATGTCGAAGGGGGCAAGCCGGGCACCACAGGAAATAAGAATTGACTTAGCTGTTTTGCCGGCAGCTAATTTATAGAGCCGGTATTGCCGTACCGCAAAATGGTTTGGCTGTTGTTCTCCCAGTTTCTCGAACATCCGGTCTACGGGGTTCTGATATTCCTCGTCATCCTCACGAACTTCCATCACGTTCAGAAATTCCAGCAATGTAGCGAAGTTTTGTTCTTCAACTGGGGCCTCATAATGAATATAGGCGATAAGCGAAGTCAGCAGCAGTTTCTCTGCTTTGTCCCAGAAGGGGTCACCTCCTTTGCCTTCTCCTTTCGTGTTGGTCATAAGCGTTGTCACCAGCTTCAAGATGTCCTTTTCCGAGTGAATATAGTGGAAGGGGTTGTAATGCATCGACTTGCCAAAGTTGATGGTGTTGAAAATCTTGATGCGATAATTTTTCTTCAAAAATGCGTTTCCAACTTCAAGAACCGTAGTACCTTTCGGGTCTGTCAAAACGTAGGAACTGTGCATTTGGAGAAGATTCGGCTTGATGAAATATCTAGTCTTACCGCTGCCGGAGCCGCCCACAATGAGCACATTTTTATTGCGCGCCGTCTTGGGGTCTTTGGGGCGGCTGGACATGGTGAGGCGCTCGGTTTGGGTCAGAATGACGTTATTCTCAAACTTGGGGTCTACATACGGCTCAATATCTTTGGCATTGCCCCAACGAGCCGACCCATACTCGCTGCCGTGGCGGTATTTCTTGGCATTTTTGCTTCTAAGATATACGGCAAGCCGCAGGCCAGCGCCGCAGCACAGGCCGACGCACAAATCCATCGGATGAAAGCTGGGAATGATTCGGCCCAGAGCATCCGGCAGTACCGACATGAGGGACATCATCTTCTCGGAAAAGTCAGCCCCTGCTGCCAGCCTCCAGGCGTAACCCAGATTGGTGGCAAACAGGCCCATCAAAATATAGGGCAGGTTTAAGAGGATTAGCCGCTTTGTGTTCTGATTCACCGGTCGCCACGCTCCTGTTTCTTTTCCTTCATCTTGCCGGGGATGAGTTCCGCAGCCAGAGCCTTCAGCTCTCTGAGCTGTTTCAGCACGCTGGGGCGTTTCTGCCTTTTGACCAGCTTTGCGGAATATTCCTTGAAGGCGGCGGTCAGGGAGTCCGCATCCCGAGCTTTGAAAAATACCAGATACTTGGGCGGGTCGGCGTGGTTTTTGGTGATGGCGTAGTCCACGCCATACTTGTCCAGAATCCGTTTGAAGTCCCGGATGCCAGTTTTCTCGATCTCGATGTTGGTCGCCCCCTGGTCCTGCCGCAGAAGCTGCTTGACGCTCTGGCGGCCAAGGGGCTTTGCGTGAGCTTTCTGCGCCCGCCACTGGAAGAACTTACGGGCTGCCGAGATGATCGTCCGGCCAGTGAGCTTGGTAGTGCTGATGGCAAAGTTGATTGTTCTGTTCTCTACATCTTCCTGCATGAGTATCCGCCTCCTTTCCCGCCTGTATCAGAGCCGCGACGAAAAAGCCGAACCATGTTCCCGCCGCAAAAATTGCCAGTCCCACCCACATAGTCAGTCCAGGCAGATGCCGGTGAAGCTCGTCCCATCCGCCACCAGGGCGGTATCATGCCGGGCCAGGAACTCCGCAATGCGGCAAATATCTTCCAGCTTCAGGGAAGTGATGGCCCCCTCGTTGTCGATGCGGAAAAAGATCACCGTCCCGGTGAGATAATTCCTGCCGGGCAAGTGAATGACCTGCGCCGGGCAGTAGCTCATCATGAGGGGCTCGCCCGGCAGGGCGTAGAGCATATCGCTCTCCTCAAAGCAGGGCAGATAGTCGGGCGCGTCTTCCAGCCGGATGACCGACAGAGGCAGGTCAGGGCCGGCGGCTGCCAGATAAATGCGCCGTTCCGGCTCAGGAGCCGGGACGGCCTTCTGCTGGAGAAGCTTGTCCAGCTTCTTCTCGATGTCGCAGACCTTCGCGTAGATCTGCTGTGCGGGGGTAAGATTTTTGTTGTTCATGGGCATTCCTCCAAATCTTCATGTTGTGTTTTGTTTATTCTGCCAACGGGTAGGTCAGCGTTCCTGGCTGCGCTGGCGTTTTTTCTGCCACTGTTCCAGCAGCTTGATGATGGTGTCCTCCATCTGTTTGGGCGTATAGGATCTCGGGAAGTATTTCCGCAGCACGTCGTTCTTGATGGTTACGCGGTCCTGCTCGGCTTTCTTCTCCTCGCCCATGATGTCGAAAATGGCGTCATAGCTGCACTTGCCCTCCAGGCTCAGCTTCTTGATGCGCTGGGCCTGGGACAGGGAAGGGGCGTTCTGGGTGTCCTGCATGGCCTCTAAAAAATCCCGCTGTTCCGAGTCTGCCAAATAAGACAGCTCCACAGCGGGATTGAAGGATATTTTCTTTTGGTCCACCAGGTCCAGGAGTTCGGGAATCAGGTGCGTGAGGCGAATATAGCGTCGGACAGTATCACCACTAATTCCTTGACTTTTGGCCACCTCATCATCACTTCGGAACTTCGCCGCAACTTGCGGCGAAGTTAAATCCGACCTAGCACCTTGATTTTTTATGGCTTCCAGCTTCATTTTGTAGGCAAAGGCCCGTTCGCTGGGCAGGATGCTCTCGCGCTGCAAATTGCTGTCCACCATGTTGATGATGGCCTGGTTATCGTCCATGTCGCGGACAATCACCGGCAGGGTTGTCAGTCCTGCCAGTTCGGCTGCGTGCTGCCGCCGGTGCCCTGAAATGATTTCGTATCCTCCTTCCTCCCGTGGGCGAACAATGAGCGGGGCCAGTACGCCAAATTGGGCCACGCTCTCCACTGTTCGCTGCATGGCTTCATCGTCCAGCACCTTGAAGGGGTGGTTTTTGAAAGGGTGCAGGTCCGCGATGGGGATTTGCTGAATCTGCTCTGTCTGGCGGCTCTCTTCGGTTGAAAAGATGTCATCGTAACTGGTCAAGCTGATGTTTGCGCCGTTTTTCGGAATTGTGCATCACCTCCTTCGTCAGTGCCCGGTAGGCTTCCGCCACTTTCCCCTTGGGGTCGTGGGCAAAGATGCTTTTGCCCTCGGCACTGGTTTCCGCTGCCCGCACCGACCGGGGTATTCCCTGGGCAAAAACTTTGATTTTGCCGCCATAGGTTTGCCGGATCAAAGAGTCTATCTCTTTTCCAAAGCTGGTTCGGCTGTCGGTCATGGTCATGAGGATGCCCTCAATCCGCAGCCGCGGATTGATTTGCCGCCGCACCTTGCTGATGGTTTGCAGCAGCTGCTCCAGGCCCTTGGCGGGCAGATATTGTGCCTGCACCGGGATCAGGGCACTATCTGCTGCGGCCAAAGCGTTAATCGTAAGCATTCCAAGGCTGGGGGTGCAGTCCAGTAGGATGAAGTCATACGAGCGTTTTGCGCTTTCCAGCACCTGTTTCAAGACTTTTTCCCGGCTCATGGCGTTGACCAGTGACACTTCCATCCCCGCCAGCTCGATGCTGGACGGGATGAGGTCCACTCCCTCGGCATGGTGGAGGATTCCTTCTCCCGGTTGGATGGGTTTATCTTCCAGGACCTTCTTCATGAGGTCGGAAAGTGTCACATCTAATTCATCCGGTCTGGGCCAGCCCATGCTGATGGTAAGCGAACTTTGCGGGTCTACGTCTACCACGCATACCTTTTTGCCCTCCATGGCAAGGCCGATACCCAGATTTTCGCAGGTCGTGGTCTTGCCGGTGCCGCCTTTCTGGTTGGTTATGGCGATCACAGTTGCTTTTTGGGCCAAATTCATCACCCCCTTTGTGCCGGCGCAAGCCGGTTACTTTGTGTTCATGTCATGCTGTACCCGGGCTGCATAGGAGCTGTGCATGGTCATGGGTACATTGTACAGCGCAGCCAGCAAATACTGCCGCATATTCCGCACCTGGGTGGTGTTCTCCTTCATACAGCCCAGAACGAACCGGATATGGTCGCTGTCCAGCTTCATGAGCTGGCTTTTCACTACCTCGGCGGGCTTATCGTCTCCCGCAATGCGGATCAGCTTCCGGCGGCTGCACACGGTATCCACCAACAGCTCCAGCATCTCCCGCAGCATATCCTCATCGTCGGGATTGGCTGCAATCAGAGAATCTACGTTGAGCTGCTTTGAAAAATAATCCTGATACACAGTGCGGTCGTCTTTCCCTTCGCATTCCATTCCGGCGGCCACGCCGCCGTCTGCTTCGTCAGAAAGGAAAGGATCAGTCTTGTTCTTGTCAGTATTATTCTTATCAGTCTTATTACGTCGTGATTTTGGGACCTCCAGAGCCGTGATTCTGAAGGGTCAGAGACAAAGTTCTTCACATAGATGAGGCTGGGTTTGCCAAGGCCGCGTTTATGGTGTGTTACCTTGGCGCGCTTGGCCATAGGGCTGGGCAAAGAAAAAGCGCCCTGGTTCTATGCGAAACAGGGCGCGCTGGGAATAAATCAGCAGCTATAATATTTTTGTTTGGGACTGCCCGGGCGGTCGGGCAGAGTCATTTTGAGCTTGCCCGCCGCAACAAGAGGCTTCACATAGTGGCTGGTTGCGTAAAACACGGTCTTGATGCCCAAAAAGTCCGCGATTTCCTGCCGGGTGCGCGGAGTGCGGCAAAAGGCAAGCAGCTTGTCGCTGTCTTCCAAGGTTTCCGGGGAAGAGGATGTCTCCGCTTGCCCTGTGCTGTTGTAAAGAATGACGACGAACTCGCTGCGGCGGTTCTCAAACACCGGCTCGGGCAGGCCGTAAGCGGCCATTTCCCGCCGGATGGTTGGAATGCCGGAATAGCGATTTTCAGCGTCAGTCAGAATCTCCGCCATAACGGCCAGCGCTGGATTGCGCAAGTCGGGCCGTGAATGGCCCAGCTGCTCAACCGTCGTTCGACCATAGAGGCTGCCGGGGCTGTGGATTTCCAGCCGGTCGGTGAAAAAATCCAACTGAATCGGAGTTCCCTCGGTATAGATGCTGTAGTCCCGATGGATGAGTGCGTTCAGGATGGCCTCCCGCAGAGCGCTGATGGGGTATTCCGTCTGGTCGGTACGGCGGCCCGTCTGGGGGTCGATGATGGTGCGGGTCTTCATGTTCCTCTTACAGAAGGCGAGAGCTTCCTCCACCATCTCGGCAATGGTCCCTTCGATGCGTTTGTTGTCCAAAAAGCGAGCGGCGTCCCCCTGGGCCGTCTCGCCGATTTCTTTGCCCGGCACCACAATGGCAGTGATGCCCAGCTGGGGCAGATAGCCCTGCGGATAAATGCCGAAGTTGAGCACTGCCGCCAATGTAGGCACACCATCCCGGGTGATGTTGAGCATCTCCATCTGCTGAGTCTCGTCCAGGCGGCCAAATCCGGGCCGATCGACCCGCCGGTCCAGCAGGTAGCGCTGCAACGCATCCTGATTCAGGGTCGAGAGGGTAGCCCGCTGGATAGGCCGCTCATCGTCGTGCAGATGTTTGCGGAATGCTTCGTAGCTGTACAGCTCGTAGTCGGTCATGGGCAGATCGGCGTCACCCACCCGAATATAGGAGCCTTTGACCCGGCCTGCGCCCCTGTAATAGCAGGGCCGTTCGGACAAATCGACGGCGGGTATTTCCGCCGCGCAGACCGGCAGGCCATTTGCCTCCGCAATCGTAAAAACGGCGCGGACCGGCGGCTCCATCTGATTGCACTTCTCTGTTACCGTCTTTTGCAGATCCTGGAGGTCATAGACGCCCACCACCTGGAACCCCTGCTCTTCATCCAGACCGAACAGCAGTATCCCGCCGCTGTCCTGGTTGGAAAAGCTAGACAGAGTATCGTACAGGCGTTTCGGGCAGCCCTCATGGGCGGCTTTCACTTCAAGCGTCTGGCCTTCCGCCTTTTGACGTACCGTTGCATTCACAAGTTCCAAAAGTTCTTCGGTAAGCATTTACAAAACCTCCCCTCTTGTTTTCTATTGTAGTTTGTTCTTTTTGGAATGTCAACGGTTTCTTTTTTGTTCTTTTTTGTTCTTTTTTGGATTTTGTTTTGCAAATGGTTTGATTTTTGCTATTTCTATGAAAAGAATCAAAAAATCTTTGATCTCTTTTGAACTTCTCTTTGATTTCCTCCAAAGATCAAACAGACGATGTGTTTAGACTTTGTTTTCTCTGACTGCATCTCAACGTCACGGTACAAACTTTCCTAAAAAACAAGTCCATGCTGTCAAGAGCGTTGATTCATGTCATACTGCACCCGGGCTGCATAGGAGCTGTGCATGGTCATGGGTGCATTGTACAGCGCGGCCAGCAGATACTGCCGCATATTCCGCACCTGGGTGGTGTTTTCCTTGAGACAGCCCAGAACGAACCGGATATGGTCGCTGTCCAGCTTCATGAGCTGGCTTTTCACTACCTCGGCGGGCTTATCGTCTCCCGCAATGCGGATCAGCTTCCGGCGGCTGCACACGGTATCCACCAACAGCTCCAGCATCTCCCGCAGCATATCCTCATCGTCGGGATTGGCTGCAATCAGAGAATCTACGTTGAGCTGCTTTGAAAAATAATCCTGATACACAGTGCGGTCGTCTTTCCCTTCGCATTCCATTCCGGCGGCCACGCCGCCGTCTGCTTCGTCAGAAAGGAAAGGATCAGTCTTGTTCTTGTCAGTATTATTCTTATCAGTCTTATTACGTCGTGATTTTAACGGCTCTGGAGTCGTGGTTTTCACGGCTCTTGAATCGTGATTTTCACGATTCTTGATACGTGATTCTGAAGGGTCAGAGACAAAGTTCTTCACATAGATGAGGCTGGGTTTGCCAAGGCCGCGGCGCTTGCGCTCGATGAGGCCGACGCCTTCCAGCTCCCGCAGGAGCTTGCTCGCCTTGTTGTCGGCACAGTAGAGCGCATCCATGACCTCCTCCACCGTGAAGATGATGTACACCCGGCCGGCATCGTCCAGCCAATCATTCCTGGCAGAAAGGCTCATACGGTCCAGCAGGAGGCCATAGAGGATTTTCGCCTCGGCGGAGATGCTGCGAAACTGAGGGTCGGTGAAAAGGACCTTGGGCAGACGGTAGAACGAAAACAGGTCGGCTTGTCCGCCGTAAAAGTAATCCAGCATAATCAATCACCTTTCTTTACACCAACTGAAAAAGCGTGCCCCAGATGAGACACAATCTCCTCCAAGGCACGCTTTTCATCCAATTTTCAAAGCTTCCTTATGCACTTTTTGTCCATATTTTAGAGCATCTTCAATTCCCCTCTAAAAGTCAATTTTTTTGAAAAATTTTTCAGAAATTAAGGCGATTACACGTTATTTTTTGAGGTTGGTTTATTGTGTGTTACCTGGCCGGAGGCGGCGCTGCGGGCCAACATCCACTGTCAGATCTCCCTGGTCCTCAACCGCATCTACACCGAGTGGTATCCCTCCAGGGGGTATCCCTTCAACATCAGCGGCTCCCCCGGCTACGACCAGGCCTACGTCCACGGGCGCACCGTCTTTGACGTGATGGTCCGCCTCACCGACGACATCTTCAACACCTATATCCGCAAGACCGGCACCGTCAACCCCTATTTTTCCGAGTACTGCGACGGCAAGACGGTCTCCTGCCCCGGCCTCAAGCAGTGGGGCACCGTCACCCTGGCCCAGCAGGGCCGCAGCCCCCTGTCCATCCTCCAATACTACTACGGCGACGACATCGAGATCGTCCGCACCTCCAACATCGCCTCCATCCCCGAGAGCTATCCCGGCAGCCCGGTGCGCCAGGGGGACCGCGGGTCCAGCGTTTTCACCCTGCAGCGACAGCTCAACCGCATCACCAAGGATTACCCCTTCTTCGGCACGCTGGAGGCCGACGGCATTTTCGGCTCTCAGATGGCCGGCACGGTCCAGCGGTTCCAGCGGCAGTTCAACCTCACCGCCGACGGGGTGGTGGGCCGCCAGACCTGGTACAAGATCAGCTACATCTACGTCTCGGTCAAGGACCTGGCGGAGCTGACCAGCGAGGGCGAGACCGCCTCCGGCATCCTCTCGGACGGCTCCTGGGGCGGCACAGCCCTGCGCACCGGGTCCCGGGGCAGCGCGGTGGAGCAGCTGCAGTTCTGGCTCAACACCATCAGCCAGTACGTCTCTGCCATCCCCTCGGTGACGGTGGACGGCCGGTTCGGCAGCGGGACCGAGGCGGCGGTCCGGGCTTTCCAGCGGCGGTTCGGCCTCGAGGCGGACGGCGTGGTGGGCGAAGCCACCTGGAACGCGATCTATGCCCAGTTCTTCAGCATCCAGTCGGACAACGGCACCCCCAACGCCTACCCCGGCACCGCCCTCCGCCAGGGGGACGAGGGCCAGAACGTCCGCCTGGTCCAGTTCTGGCTCAAGATCGCCCGCACCGTCTACACCGCCCTGAACAACCCCACCGTGGACGGCCGGTTCGGCCCGTCCACCCAGCGGGCGGTGGAAGCCTTCCAGCGGTACTTCGGGCTGACGGCGGACGGCGTCGTCGGCCGCACCACCTGGAACAAGCTGCGGGAGGTGTACACCGACATCGCCAACGACCTGCTTGCCGAAAGCCTGCGCCCCGGCGAGTTCCCGGGCGTGCTGCGGCGGGGGTCCAGCGGGCGGGCCGTGCGGGAGCTGCAATATTACCTCTACCTGATGCACTCCTACGACACCAGCATCCCCACCGTGACCATCGACGGGGTGTACGGGGCGTCCACCGAGGCGGCGGTCCGGGCCTTCCAGCGGCTGGCGGGGCTGACAGTGGACGGCGTGGCCGGCCGCTCCACCTGGGAGAACCTCTATGCCCAGGCCAACCGCCTGCGGCTGTCGGGCCCGGTCATCACCGTCAACCGGATGCCCTATCCCGGCGCGCCCCTGTCCCTGGGCTCGTCGGGGGACGCGGTGCTGTATTACACCGTGATGCTGTCCCGCATCGCCTACTATTACGACACCGTCTCCAGCCCCGGCATCCTGCCGGCCTACACCGAAGGGGTGGAGACGGGCACCCGCAGCCTGCAGCAGCTCCTGGGCCTGCCGGTGACCGGCGCCGTGGACGACGACACCTGGGAAGCCGCCGAGGGCCTGGGCCTGGCCCTGCTGACCGGCGCGCTGGAGCCGGGGGCCGCGCCTCTCCCCCAGCCGGAGGAGGACTGAGCCATGGCCCGCTTACTGATTTACGACAACTACACCGACCGGGTCTTTACCTATCCCACCGTGGACGAGAACGACTCCATGCCCTACAGCACCGAGAGCACCCTGCTGGTGCGGGAGTTCCGGGGGCAGTCGGGCAGCCCCACCCTCTGGACCACCACCTCCGCCATGGAGGCCTGGAACCTGACCCGCCGCCGGTATGGCCGGGGCATCCATGTGGGGTACGCCTTCCGCCGCATCTGGGAGGGGGGCCACGGCACCCGCAGCCAGCACTACGCGGGGGTCTCCTTTGACGTGGGGCAGACCACCACCGCCGAGCACCGCACCGAGATCTTCAACGCAGCCCTGCGCACCGGGGCCTGGGGCTATGTGGAGCCCCTCTCCCTCACCCCCACCTGGGTCCACTTTGACCGCCGGTACGGGGTGCCCGCCTGCTCGGGCACCACCTCGGGCTACCCCACCCTCCGCCGGGGCAGCCGGGGCTGCTACGTCATGATCCTGCAGGACGCCCTGTCCACCCTGGGCTACCCCACCGGCGAGCGGATCGACGGGGTGTTCGGCGTCCTGACCGAGAACGCCCTCAAGGGCTACCAGCGGCGCAACTGGCTGACCGCCGACGGCGTCTGCGGCTGCAACAGCTGGGCCAAGATCTCCACCTCCGTGCTGGGTGTGGGCCGGACGGCAACCACCATCGACTAGTTGCAAACCCCGGCGAAACGTGCTAAAATGAGCAGAGCACAAACATAAAGGAGTGGGAATGTAAGGATGGAATTTTCCAAGCGGATGAAGCTGTTCGGGGACGAGATCTTCGCGGCCCTGAACGACAAGAAGGTGGCTCTGGAAGCCCAGGGCCGCACGATCTACAACCTGAGCGTGGGCACGCCCGACTTTGCCCCGGCGCCCCACATCCGGCAGGCGCTGCTGGACGCCGCCGACGACCCCGAAAACTGGAAGTACAGCCTGCGGGACATCCCCGAGATGCTGCAGGCCGTGTGCAGCTACTACAAGCGGCGGTTCGGGGTGGACATCACCCCCGACCAGGTGGCCAGCTGCAACGGCAGCCAGGAGGGCTGCGGCCACATCGGCATGGCGCTGTGCGACGAGGGGGACACCGTCCTCCTGCCCAACCCCTGCTACCCCGTGTTCATCGCCGGGGCCAAGCTGGCCGGGGCCGTGCCTTTCTACTACCCGCTGGTCAAAGAACACGGCTTTTCACCCTATGTAAAGGACATTCCCGAGGACGTCGCCCGCCGGGCCAAGTATATGATCGTCTCCCTGCCCGCCAACCCCGTGGGCAGCGTGGGCACCCCCGCTCTCTACGAGGAGCTGGTGGCCTTCGCCAAGAAGTACGACATCCTCCTGATCCACGACAACGCCTACAGCGACATCATCTTTGACGGGGCCGAGGGCCACAGCCTGTTCAACACCCCCGGCGCCATGGACGTGGGGGTGGAGTTCTTCAGCCTGTCCAAGAGCTTCGACGTCACCGGGGCGCGGATCAGCTTCCTGGTGGGGCGGCCCGACGTGGTGGCGGCTTTCCGCCGGCTGCGGGGGCAGATCGACTTCGGGATGTTCCTGCCCATCCAGAAGGCGGCCATCGCCGCCCTCACCGGCCCCCTGGACATGGTCCGGGATCAGTGCACCGTCTACCAGCAGCGCCGGGACGCCCTGTGCGGCGGCCTGCGCTCCATTGGCTGGGATGTGCCCGACAGCCACGGCAGCATGTTCGTCTGGGCGCCCATCCCGCCCAAGTACGCCAGCAGCATGGATTTCTGCATGGACCTGGTGGAAAAAAGCGGCGTGCTGTGCACCCCGGGCTCCAGCTTTGGCCCCGCGGGCGAAGGCTATGTCCGCTTTGCCCTGACCATGCCCGCCGGGCAGATCGCCCAGGCGGTGCAGGCCATTGCCGAAAGCGGCATCCTTGCCTGAAAAAGCATTCAGCCGGAAGGAGCGGTCCTTCCGGCTTTTTTGCGCCTTTTTTCTGTTTGCTGAAACGCTCTGCCCTCCCCGTTCGTCTTACAGACAGAAGCGGCTGCAAGGCAGCAGCGTGGGCCGGGCCGCTGCAGGGAGGTGAATCTTTTGTGGGAAACGCTCTATGACAGCTTTTGGGACAAGCTCTGCCGCTTTTGCTGCCGGCTGACGCGGGACCAGGACGCCGCCGAGGACCTGGCCCAGGAGACCTTTCTCCGGGCCATGGGCCACGCGGGGCTGCTGAGCTCCCTGTCCGCCCCCCAGCAGAAAGCCTGGCTTTTTGAGACGGCCCACAACCTTTACTGCGACGCCGTCCGCCGGGCCGCCAAAGAGCAGGAGCTGCTGCAAAAGTACGCCCCCGCCCCCGGCGAAGAGCCCGCCGACGATACCGCCTCCCTGGCCATGTCCGGGGTGGAGCTGGCCGCCGTCTTTGACAAGCTGCCTCTGCGGGACGCCGCCCTTTTTTCCATGCGGTACGACGAAGGCTACACCGCCGCCGAGCTGGCCAAAATGACCGGCGAGCCCGCCGCCACCATCCGCACCCGGCTGCACCGCATCCGCAAACACTTACAGCAAACACTCAAGGAGGACTAAACCATGGGCAAAAAACTTGTGATCGACACCATGTTCTGCGACCTGCGCAAAATGCAGGAATCCACCCTCGCCCAGTACGACAGCATCCGCATCAGCGCCATGATCGTCATGACCAACGCCCGCGCCCGGGAGCTGATGAGCCGCTATCCCTTCGAGATGGACTGCATGCACACGCTGGACCTGGACGACGAGACCACCCTGAACACCCTCAACGGCAAGACCCTGTTCACCGGCCGCAACACCCCCAACGGGCGGCAGTACCTGGTGGTGAACGGGATGATGACCATCACCCCCGACGCCGGAGACGCCCTGCGCCAGTATATGGGGATGATGATCAACGGCATGGTCTACTGCCCCGACTCCCTGGCCACCGTCCTGGCCAGCAAGGCCGCCGTCAACGGCAAGGTGGAGACCTACCCCGACGGAGCGGTGGTGCTGCGGAGCAACGCCGTCCTCGACCGCGCCTTTGCCCTGCGGGCCGAGCCGGGCCGCCTTTACTGGGCCGCCAAGCGGCTGATCGCCGTGGACAGCGCCCTGGACGGGGATGAGCTGGCCGCCCGGGGGGTGCGCTTTGCCGCCCGGGAGGCCTACCTCACCGAGAGCCTGGCCGAAAGCCTGGCCCCTCTCTTCGACCCCGACACCCAGCTGACCATCCTGCCCGACGGCGTCACGGTGGAGCAGGACGACCTGACCCTGAACGGCACGGCCCTGCGCCGTCTGGGGGACAGCCTGGTGGTGCTGGGGGACCTGCGCCTGACCGAGGACTGCGCCGAAGCCCTGAGCAACCTGGAATACCTGCAGGTGGAAGGCGACATCTACCTGCCCGAGAGCCTGGCCGACGCGCTGGACGCCGTCACCGAGACCCTCTTTGACGGGGAGGTCCACTATCTGGCGGGCAAGCCGCTGTACGGCAAGATGGAGCTGACGGTGGACCAGAGCCTGCTGGACGCCTTCCCCGACGGGCTGACCCTGGTGGACTGCAAGAGCGTCACCCTGGCCGCCAGCCTGACCTCCGCCGCCGTCCTCGAGCGCCTTGCCTTCTACGACTGCAAGGAAATCACCTGCCCCGCCGCTCTGGAAAGCGCGGTCCGCGCCGTCTCCACCGGCGTGGGCGGCGTCACCCTTTCCGACGCGCCGGAGGAGGCCGGCGCATCCGGCGACGACGCCGGCACCCAGCGCATCGACGCCATGAGCTACGTGCTGTAAACAAAAAGCGGCTCCGCCCCGCCGGGGCCAAGCCGCCATGTGATCCAAATCTCCACTCTGTTCTGCCCCCGTCAAAATCGTCCCGGCCGGACGACATGTGCGTACGGTCGGGACACCGACAGGGAAATTTGGCGCTGGGAGTGTGCGAGGCCGCAAGGCCGAGTGCGCGGTTCAGCGCCAAATTTTGTCCCCAGGGGAATATTAGGGGGGAGGAATTTCTGTCGCGCGACTGCGCGCAGAAATGGGTCCCCCCTAAAGCGTGGCGCTTTTGCGACACGCTTTGTCCCGCCCGGCGCCTCAGCCCCGGGCGGGGTTTTTGCTGTCCGGCTGCCGCCGGCGCCGCTCAGTTGACGATGTTTTCCTCCCGGCCGGCCAGGAAGGCGGCAAGATTGTTCGCCGTGATCTCCATCAGCCGCCGGAGGGCCCCGCCGGTGGCCCACGCCACATGGGGGGTAAAGAGGGTGCGGGGCGCCTGCCGCAGGGGGCTGTCCGCCGGCAGGGGCTCCACTGCAAAGGCGTCGGCGGCGTACCAGCCCAGCCGCCCCGCCTCCAGAGCGGCGGCCACTGCCCCTTCGTCCACCAGGGCGCCCCGGGCGGTGTTGAGCAGGACGGCCCCCGGCTTCATCCGGGCCAGGGCCTCCGCCCCGATCAGCCCCCGGGTGGCGGGGGTGGCCGGGCAGTGGAGGCTGACCACGTCGCTTTCGGCCAGCAGGGTATCCAGCGGGACGAACTCCACCCCGTCGCCGGCGTACTCCGGCCGGCGGGTGCGGGTCCAGGCCAGCACCCGCATCCCGAACGCCTGCGCCAGCCGCGCGGTCTGCCGTCCGATGTTGCCGTACCCGCAGACGCCGAAGGTCTTGCCGTACAGCTCCACCTGGGGCAGGATGCCGTACTTTGCCGGGATGTCCAGCTGCCAGTAGCCGTCCCGCAGGGCGCGGTCCTGCCGCTCGGGGCACTGGCAGACCGTCAGCAGCAGGCTGAAGGCCATCTGGGCCACGCTGTAGGTGGAGTAGGCCGGCACGTTGGCCACCTTGACCCCATGCCGGCGGCAGGCCGCCAGGTCCAGGTTGTCGGTGCCGGTGGCGATGATGCCCACCCAGCGCAGGTTGGGGCACTGGGCCAGGATGGCTTCGTCCATCCGGCATTTGTTCAGCACCACCAGCTCGGCATCCCCGATCCGGCGGGCGATCTCCTCGTAGGGGGTGCGGACGTACTCCACGGTGTCCGGCACCAGAGCCCGCAGCCCCGACCAGTCCAGATCCCCCGGCTCCATCACGTAGCTTTCGAGAATGACCAGTTTCATCGTTTTCACATTCCTTCCCAGTTTCGTTTACAGGGGGCACAGCCCCAGGGCCACCTGGCTGGCGGCGGTCTCGGCGGCCACCGCCGCCCAGCCCCGCCCCAGCAGGGCCGCCAGCCGGGGCCGGTCGGCCAGCGGGACCCAGACCAGCTCCGCCGGGCGCAGCCCCGGCGCCCGGGCAAACAGCCAGCAGGGGGCCAGCCCGCTGAGGGGCCGGGCCGCCCGCAGCACCAGCCCCGCTTCTAAGTACATGGGCAGCAGTTCTTCCGCTTCGGGGGTGGCCTCCAGGGCCGCCCACACCGGGCCCGCCCCCGCGTGGCGGCAGGCCTGGGGCAAGGCCGCCGCCAGCAGCTGGGGCAAAAGCTCCCTGTCCCCCACCGGCGGGCCCAGCAGGCTGCCCCGGCCCAGCCCCTGCCGGCCCAGAAACCGCCGCAGAGCCCCCGCCGCCTCCACGTTGGCGGTGAGGGGCAGCTCGATCATGGCAGCCAGCGGCTCGGCCCGGGGGCCGCATACCCCCGGCGCCTGCCCCACCGCCAGCATCCGCAGCACCTCGCTGCGGGGGCGGTAAAAGCCGGAAGCCTCCCGCCGGGCCAGCAGGCAGAATTCCTCGGCCGAGAGGCGGCGCGGCCGGACCGCCGGTTCACACAGTTGCAGCATCGTTTGTTCCGATCCCCTTCCTGCAGGCGTGCCGCCTGCACGGCCTATTGTACCAGAGGGGAGCCGGCGCTTTGTGTCAAAGGGCGTCGTCGAGGCAAACTTCTTCGCTCAGCACCTGGCCGATGGGTTTGGCGATGCACAGGTCGGCCGAGCGGTCGGCGGCGGTGGGCTGCATATTGATGACCACCAGATGCCGCCCCCGGAAATAGTGAATCAGCCCCGCCGCCGGGTAGACCACCAGGCTGGTGCCCCCGATGATGAGGGTGTCGGCCTTGCGGATGGCGGCGATGGCCCCGGCCATGGTGGCCTCGTCCAGGCACTCCTCGTACAGGACCACGTCAGGCTTGACGATGCCCCCGCAGACGGTGCACCGGGGCACGCCGGTGCTTTCGGCCACATAGTCCACGCCGTAGAACTTGCCGCAGTCCACGCAGTAGTTGCGCAGGGTGCTGCCGTGCAGCTCGTACACCGTTTGGGACCCTGCCGCCTGGTGCAGCCCGTCGATGTTCTGGGTGACCACCGCTTTCAGCTTGCCTTCCCGCTCCAGCTTTGCCAGCCGCAGATGGGCCGCGTTGGGCTTTGCCCCCCGGACGATCATCTTGTCCCGGTAAAAACGGTAGAACTCCTGGGGGTTCTGCTCCCAGAAGGTGTGGCTGAGGATGGTCTCGGGCGGGTAATCGTACCTTTGATGGTACAGCCCGTCCACGCTGCGGAAATCGGGGATGCCCGACTCGGTGCTGACCCCCGCCCCGCCGAAAAAGACGATGTTTTTGCTCTCTGCGATGATGGCTTCCAGTGCCTTGACCATAAGACCGCCCCTTTCTCAAACAGGTGAAGTTGGTTGTGTTTAGTATACCATATTTCCCGCAGAAAGGAAGCGGCCGGCGCAAAAAGCGGGAAGGCCGCACAGCCCTCCCGCTCTTTTCAATTATGGTCCGTTTTGGTCAGTTTTTGGCGCAGTAGGCTTCGATGGCCTGCCGGACAAACGCCGCCGTGCCTTCGCCGCCCGCCTGGCGCGCTCCCAGGTCGCTGCTTACCGGTAATTCTCCGCAAAGATGGCCCCGAGGTCGGCCAGGATGTCGTGGGGCAGCATCCCGTACTGGCCCAGGCGCAGGGCGGTGCGGTCGGCGGCCGCGCCGTGGAGCCAGACCGCGCAGGCGGCGGCCTCGGGCGCGGGCAGGCCGCAGGCGGCCAGGCCGGCGGTCATGCCCGCCAGCACGTCCCCGCTGCCGCCCCGGGCCAGGCCGGCGTTGCCGGTGGTGTTCAGCCACAGGCGGCCGTCGGGGGCGGCCACGATGGTGCGGTGCCCTTTCAGCACCAGGGTGCAGCCCCACGCGCCGGCATAGCGGGCGGCCACGCCGGGCCGGTCAGCGGCGATCTCCGCCGGGGCCAGGCCGGTCAGCCGGGCCATCTCCCCCGGATGGGGGGTCAAAATCAGGCTGCCTGCCGGGCGGGGCAGGGCCTCGCCGGCGGCCAGCAGGGCCGAGACGGCGTTCAGGGCGTCGGCGTCCAGCACCACGGTCCCCGCCGCCCCTCCGGCCAGCGTGCGGACCAGCGCCCGGGTGTCGGGGGTGTTGCCCATCCCCGGCCCCATCAGCAGGACGTCCGCCCCGGCCCGGGCGGCCAGCAGCTCTTCCGCCGCGCCGGCGCCGATCCCGCCGTCCGCCCCTTCCGGGCAGGGCAGCAGGCAGCATTCGGGCAGGCGGGCAGCCACGGCCGCGATCACCGGCTCGACGGAAGCCAGGGTGACGATCCCCGCGCCGGCGCGCAGGGCCCCTTCGGCGGCGAGCCCCGCCGCCCCCCGGTAGCGCCGGCTGCCCGCCACCGCCAGCAGCCGGCCATAGCTGCCCTTGTGGCTCTCCTGGGCCCGGGGCCGGATGCAGGTAAAGACAAATCCTTCGCTGAGCTGTTCCATGTCCTGTAGCCTCCTTCGGCTTTCCAAAACGTCTTTGGGGGCGCAGCCTTACGCTTCCCCCTGGATGTACCGGCGGATCTCCCGCTCCACCTCGTCCACTTCCTCCCGGAACTGCCGGGCCGACAGGCGGTACGCCCCGTGGCCCAGAATGATGATCTGCTCCATCCCGTCCGAGGTAGCCACCCGGACCCGGCGCTCCCGGCCGATCTCGTGGGTGACCCGCTCGATGTACATATCGGCGGTCTCGGCCTCCCGGGTGTAGACCACGTGGATGTTGTGGTACTTTTCCACCGTGCCGGGGCTGCCCGGCACCCGGTAGGCGTCGAACACCAGGATCAGGACGCACTTTTTAAAGCCCTGGTAGTTGCACAGAATGTCCATCAGTTTCTGGCGGGCGGCGGCCAGGCTGTCTTTGGCCAGGGCGTTGAGGTCCTCCCAGGCAAAGATGATGTTGTAGCCGTCCACCAGCAGGTATTCGGGCAGGACGGACCACTGCCCGGCGTCAAAGTCGGGGCGGCTGCTCTTGACCGGGCGGAACGCCGCCAGCGGGTCCCGCTTGATGGGCCCATAAGTCTGCTCGAAAATTTTCATCAGCTCGGCGTCGTCCTCCAGGCTGGCCCGGAAGGCCGCCGCCCGGCGGGCGGGGGCGCCGTCTGCGGGGTCGGGGCGGGCGGGCCGGGCCTTGCCCCAGCCGCTTTCCACGTGCATATGCTCCCGCACCTTGTCCCACGGCACCAGGAACCCCGCCCCGTGGGCACAGAACACCGAGCCGGAAGGGTTGTCCAGATCGGCGTCGGGATCGTAGCCGGAGGCCGCCACGATCTCGGCGGCGTTGCGGCAGGGGCGGTAGCTGTCGGGGGTCAGGGTGATCCGCCCCCGGCCGTGGGTGTAGCCGGCCAGCTGCCGGGGATAGCCCCGCAGCCCGCTGACCGGGGCCGAGCCCTCCAGGCAGGCGGTGTCCCCCTCCTGCCGGGCGGGGCCGAAACTGCCCCCCATCTGCTGCAGGTCGTTCATCGCCCGGCCCAGGCTCTGGGCGGGCAGCTCGATGCGGAAGTGGTACCAGGGCTCCAGCAGGACGCTCTTGGCCATCATCAGGCCCTGGCGCACCGCCCGCAGGGCGGCCTGCCGGAAGTCCCCGCCCTCGGTGTGCTTGAGGTGGGCCTTGCCGGCGATGAGGGTGATCCGGACATCGGTGAGGGGTGCCCCGGTCAGGACGCCCCGGTGCTCCTTTTCTTCCAGGTTGGACAGGACCAGCCGCTGCCAGTTGCGGGCCAGCACTTCCTCCCGGCAGTCGGCGTCGTACTGGATGCCGCTGCCGGGGGGCAGGGGCTCCAGTTTGAGGTGGACCTCGGCGTAATGGCGCAGGGGCTCGTAGTGGCCCACCCCCTCCACCGGCCCGGCGATGGTCTCTTTGTAGAGGATGCCGTCCTCCCCAAAGGACACCTCCAGCCCGAACCGGCGGGCCAGCAGGCTTTGCAGCACCTCCAGCTGAATCTCCCCCATCAGGCGGATGTGGATCTGGCCCAGCGCCTCGTCCCAGACCACGTGCAGCTCGGGCACTTCCTCCTCGATGCGGCGCAGCTGGGCCAGGGCGGTGTGGACGTCGGCGCCCGCAGGCAGCAGCACCTGATAGGTCAGCACCGGCTCCAGCAGGGGGGCGCCGGCGTCCCGCTCGGCCCCCAGGCCCTCGCCGGGCTTTGCCCCGGTCAGGCCAGTGACGGCGCAGACCTGGCCGGGCAGGACCTCGCCCGCCAGGGTGTATTTGGCCCCCGAATACAGCCGCAGCTGGTCGGCCTTGCCGGACCAGCCCTCCCCTTCGGGGCCGCCCGAGAGGGCGTCCTTCACCTTCAGGACGCCGCCGGTCACCCGCAGCCAGGTCAGCCGGGCCCCCTGCTCGTCCTGGGAGACCTTGAACACCCGCGCGCCGAAGTGCTCCCCGGCGGGGGCGGGCCGGGTCCAGCGGACCAGGCCCTCCAGCAGCCCGTCCACCCCTTCCAGCTTGAGGGCCGAGCCGAACCAGCAGGGGAACACATGCCGCCGGGCGATGGCGGTGACGATGTCCCCCTCGGCCAGGGGCTGGCCCGCAAGGTAGGCTTCCATCAGCCGCTCGTCGCACAAGGCCAGGGCCTCGTCCCGGGCGGCGGCGTCCGCCCCAAAGTCCACAAAGCCCTCCCCCAGCCGGCGGCGCAGCTGGTCCAGGATGGCCTCCCGGCCGGGGCCGGGCAGGTCCATCTTGTTGATAAAGAGAAACGTGGGCACATGGCTGCGCCGCAGCAGGGCCCACAACGTCTCGGTATGGCTCTGGACCCCGTCGGGGCCGCTGATGACCAGCACCGCATAATCCAGCACCCCCACCGTCCGCTCGGCCTCGGCGGAAAAGTCCACGTGGCCGGGGGTGTCCAGCCAGGCGATCTGGGTCCCCTCCAGCTGGAACAGCGCCTGCTTGGCAAAAATGGTGATGCCCCGGGCCCGCTCCAGGCTGTCGGTGTCCAGAAAGGCGTCCCGGTGGTCCACACGGCCCAGGCGGCGGATGGCCCCGGCCCGGTACAGCATCGCCTCGGACAGGGTGGTCTTGCCCGAGTCCACGTGGGCCAGCACCCCCACCACCAGGCGTTTTGTCACATCTTGCATGGGCCGCCCCCTTACAGGATGCTGGCGGCGATGCCGATGGCGGTCATCGGCACCCCCACGATCAGGCTGGCCAGCATGCTGCACAGGGCCTTTTCCCGGGGGCTGAGCTCGTCAAAGGAGACGATCTTCTCGTCCGCAAAGTCGGCCATGGAGTGGGTGGCGTGGCGCTTGCGGGCGCCCCGCTGGGCGGACAGCTCCTTGTCCTTGTCCACAAAGGGGACGCGGATGCCGTCCAGCCGCAGGTAGCCGACCCACGCCCAGCCCAGCAGCGCCGCCCCCACCGCCAGGCAGGGCGCCTCCCAGATGGTGAACCGCCCGTCGCTGACAAACCGCTGCCACAAAAGGCACAGGCAGGCCGCGATCACCAGCCGGCTGAAACTTTTGTACAGCACCGCGTGGAACATATCGCTTTTGTAAATGGAACGCAGTTTTTTCATAGCTTCTCCTTCTGTCCGGCCCTCTCCCGCGTGCCGGAGAGGGTTATTGTATTATTGTATCACGTTTCCCGCCAAAAAGATAGCCGCCCTTTGCCTGCGTCCACCGGCGGCGCACAGGTGGCCCGGGCGGAAAACCATGCAAGTTTTGCATCCATTGCAGGCGAGAAATGAAAGTCGTTCAAGTTTTCACGCTTTTTTCACCTTTTTTCGGGCTTTGGGGGCAATTATAAGCACAAGTGAGGGGTCCGTTTTCTTGACAAGGCTACTTTATGATGGTAAAATACACGTGTGTTAAGGATTCTGCGGCGGGGCCCGGGTGGTGCCCAAATACAGACGCTGAGGTCTGTATTTGGGCCTTTTTGTATTCACCGGCGAAACACCGCCGCAGGAATAGGAACAGGCAAAATCTGCAACTCTTGCCGTGACACGAAGAATAACAGGGAGGATATAATCACATGAACGCAAACTTTGAAATCAGCCGCCGTTCGTTTCTGAAGGGCGCTGGCGCTGTGGGCGCTGCCGGTCTGCTGGCAGCCTGCGGCAGCTCCAGCTCCAGCACCGGTAGCACCGCCACTTCCGGCGCTGCTTCCGCCCCCGCTGCCAGCAACGGCGGCGCGCCTCTGACCGAATATATCTGGTATGAATCCGGCAACCGTGAGCTGGAGAGCTGGAACGTCCTGTACAGCCAGAGCGCTTCTGACTTCAACGTCATTACCAACCTGGTGGACGGCCTGGTCAGCTACGACTGCTACGGCAAGCCCGTGCCCGCCATCGCTTCCAGCTGGGAGAGCAACGAGGATGCTTCCGTCTGGACCTTCCACCTGCGCGATGACGTGGATTGGTGCGACGTCAACGGCAACGTCGTGGGCCACATCACCTCCAAGGACTTCCTGGTGGGCGCCGAGTGGGTCCTGAACCAGTACAAGAACGAGGCCAACAACACCTCCATGCCCACCACCACCCTCGTGGGCGCACAGGAGTACTATGACTACACCGTTGAGCAGGGCGACGCGGCCGCCGACCTGACCTATCAGGATATGCTGGATCACGGTGTGGGCATCGAGGCTCCGGACGACTACACCCTGGTGTTCACCTGCAAGGATCCCTGCCCCTACTTTGTCACCGTGGCAAGCTATGTCTGCTTCTACCCCGCTTCCGAGGACCTCATCAACCAGCTGGGCATCGAAGGCTTCCGTGCTGCTACCTATGCTGAGATGTACTACTGCGGTCCCTACCTGATCGAGGAGTATATCTATGGCAACACCAAGAGCTATATCCCCAACCCCAACTGGTACGGCGCTGCGGATCACAGCCGCTTTGAGCGCATGACCATCCTGATCCTGGTGGACGGCACCATGGCCTACCAGCTGTATCAGAACCGCGAGTTGGACGAGTTCACTCTGGGCGAGTCCACCCTGACCACCATCACCAGCGACCCCAGCAACGAATACAACAGCCAGCTGTGCGAGAAGCGCCCCAACAAGTTCAGCTATCAGATGCACTTCAACTACCAGCGCCGCAACGAGGATGGCACTCCCGACGACAACTGGAACAAGGCCATCGCCAACACCGCTTTCCGTCAGTGCTTCACCCACGGCCTGGATCTGACCGCCTGGCTGACCCGCTATAACATGATCAACCCGCTGAAGTGCGAGAACGACTTCTACACCATGACCGGCGTCTGCTACAACAACGACGGCAAGGAGTACACCGAGCTGGTGCGCGAGAAGATGGGCTGGGGCACTTACGACGGTGAGACCATGGTCCGTCTGCGCGGCGTCACCGACTTTGCCGACCTGAAGAAGCAGGCTATGGACGAGCTGAGCGCCATCGGCGTCACCTTCCCTGTGCACGCTCACTACCACATCCAGTCCGGTTCCACCTCCGCACAGGATAACGCCACCGTTCTGCGTCAGTGCTTCACCAACAGCTTCGGCGACGACTTCATCGTCCTGGATATCGACGAGTTCGTCTCCTCCGTCACGCAGGAGGTCGTCAACGCTCACCTGCACAGCTTTGTGGTCAACGGCTGGGGCGCTGACTTCGGCGATCCCATCAACTTCCTGGGCCAGGAGACTCTGACCGACGCCAACGCTTACTACAGCCACAACTACAGCTATATCGCCAACGTCTACGAGGAAGGCCCCGCCGACTGGCAGGCTGACCTGATCTCCACCTACCAGACCTTCGAGCAGATGGTCCATGACGCAAATGCCATCGTGGACGACATCAACGCCCGTTATGACGCCTTTGCCGAGGCCGAGGCCTATATGCTGACCAACGTCCTGACCTGCCCGGCCAACCTGGATGTGTCCTGGACCCTGACCCACGCCAACGATTACTCCAAGATCAACGCCATGTACGGCATCTGCAACTACAAGTACGTTGACTGGGAGACCTCCGAGGAAGCCTATACCACGGAGCAGTATGAAGAGTTTGCGGCTGCTTATGAAGCCGCCATGCAGGCTTAATGCTGAAATATACCGTTAAACGGCTGCTGCAGTCGTTTATCACCATCCTGATTGTTGTCACCGTCGTCTTTCTGATGATGCGGATGCTGCCCACGGACTACTACTTCACGGAAGATCAGCTGATGAAGTTCACCCCGGAGCAGAAAGAAGCAGCGTTGGAAGCCGCCGGTTTGCTCGACCCCATCGGTGAACAGCTCATCCATTTTTATGGGCAGTTGCTCCACTTGGACTTCGGTACCTCGCGGAGAATTCAAAATGGTATCGCTGTCACCCGGGTCATCGGCAGCAAGGTGGGTGTTTCGATCCGCATGGGCCTGATCTCCTTTGGTATTTCTCTGGTGATCGGCCTGCTGCTGGGCATTGCCCAGGCCGCCTTCAAGGGCAAGTTTATCGACTGGTTAGGCACCGTCTACACCGTCGTGGTCAACGCTGTGCCCTCTCTGGTGGTTTATTCTCTGGTATTGGTGCTGGGTTCCAAATATCTGGGATTCCCGTCTCTGTATTCGTCCCGTAATGTCACCATGTCCAGCGTGTTACCGATCATCAGTTTGTCGCTGGCATCCATTGCAGGCTATGCGCTGTGGATGCGGCGGTATATGGTGGACGAAATGACGCGGGACTATATCAAGCTGGCCAAGGTCAAGGGTTTGAGTTACAGCCAGATCATGTTCCGGCACGTGCTGCGCAATGCGCTGGTGCCCATGGTCCAGTTCATCCCCCAGGCGCTGTTGCTGACGGTTGCCGGTTCGCTGCTGGTAGAGCAGTTCTATTCCGTGCCCGGCATGGGTCCCCTGCTGACCGACGCCATCAAGCGGTATGACACCAGTGTCGTGCAGACCGTGGTCATGTTCTACGCTGCCCTGAGCATTGTGGGCATTTTCCTGGGCGACGTGCTGATGATGCTGGTCGATCCGCGCATCACTATTTCGGAAAAAGGGGGTAACCGTTAATGGCCAAAGCATCGGATTTTGCGGGCAAAAAGGACGACGAGCTGTTTTATCTCGTCGATTATTCGCCCGAAGAGGCCGAGCGCATCGGTTACTCCAACTATTCCTACTGGGGCTCGGTATTCAAGAGCTTTTTGAAGAACAAGGCTGCGGTCTTTTTCCTCATTCTGTTCTTGGCGCTGACAATCTTTTCCTTCATTGCGCTGGCAATCGGCAAGTACGATTACCAGACCCTGGTCACTGACTCCACGCTGGCTTTCCAGAAGCCGAACGGCGAGTACTGGTTCGGCACCGACAACCTGGGCCGTGACTACTGGTGCCAGGTGTGGTACGCCACCCAGGTGTCCATCCGGCTGGCCCTGATCGTCGCCGTGGGCGAGAGCATCGTGGGCGTCATTTTCGGCCTGGTATGGGGCTATGTCCGCTCGTTGGACCGCCTGTTTACAGAGATCTACAACCTGTTTGACAGTGTGCCCTATATCATCTATATGACCCTGATTGCCCTGATGGTGGGCCAGAGCTTCACCATCATGGCGGTGTCCATGGTCGCGATCGGCTGGCTGCCGATGGCGCGCCGGGTGCGCAACATGGTGTTCATGTACCGCGACCGGGAGTATAACCTGGCTTCCCGGTGCCTGGGCACCCCGCTGTGGCGTGTTCTGACCAAGAACATCCTGCCCTACCTGGTGTCGGTCATCATCCTGCGCATGGCGCAGAGCATCCCTGCCACCATCAACCTGGAATCGACGCTGTCTTACCTGGGCCTGGGCCTGGGCATCGACACGCCGTCCCTGGGCCTGCTGCTGGCCAAAGTGCGCGGCTTCTTCCTGGATTACCCGTACCTGCTGATCTTCCCCGCGTCCATCGTGTCCATCATTTCGATTGCATTCTATATCATGGGCAACGCCTTCTCGGACGCATCTGACCCGCGCAATCACGTTTAAAGGAGAGATAACATGGAAAAGAAAGCGATTATCTCTGCCCGCGACGTGGAGATCCAGTTCAGCCTGCGCGGCCGGACCCTGAAGGCCATCCGCAAGTGCTCCCTCGACCTGTACGAGGGCGAGACGCTGGCCATCGTGGGCGAGTCGGGCTCGGGCAAGAGCGTGTTCACCAAGACCTTTGTGGGCATGCTGGACGTCAACGGCAAGATCACCGGCGGCACCATCCTGTATGAGGGCCGCGACATGGCCAAGTTCACCGAAAAGGACTGGCTGGGCGTGCGCGGCAAGAAGATCTCGATGGTGATGCAGGACCCCATGACCAGCCTGAACCCCCTGAAAAAGATCGGCAAGCAGATCCAGGAGAGCATCGAGCATCACCAGGGCCTGAAGGGCGAAGCCGCCAAGAAGGCCGCCATCGAGATGCTGGGCAAGGTCGGCATCCCCGACCCCGAGCGCCGGTATGAGCAGTACCCCCACGAGTTCTCGGGCGGTATGCGCCAGCGCGTGGTCATCGCCATTGCGGCGGCCTGCAAGCCCCAGGTGCTGATCTGCGACGAGCCCACCACCGCTCTGGATGTGACCATCCAGGCCCAGATCCTGCAGCTGATCCGCGATCTGCAGAAGGAGCTGGGCATGTCGGTCATCTACATCACCCATGACCTGGGTGTTGTGGCCAACGTGGCCGACCGTGTGGCCGTCATGTACGCAGGCCAGATCGTGGAGTACGGCACCGTGGAAGAGATTTTCTACGACGCATGGCACCCCTACACCTGGGCCCTGCTGCAGGCTCTGCCGCAGCTGGGCGTCAAGGGTGAGCAGCTGCCCACCATCGACGGCACCCCGCCCAACCTGTTCAACGACATCCACGGCGACGCCTTTGCCCCCCGCAACAAGAAGGCCCTGGCCATTGACTTTGTCAAGGAGCCGCCCTTCTTCGATGTGTCGCCCACCCACGCCGCCAAGACCTGGTATCTGGACCCCCGGGCGCCCAAGATCGAGCGCCCCCACTCGATCCAGAACCTGCGCAAGAAAATGATGGAGGACCACGCCAATGGCTGAAAGAGAAAAGCTCATTGAACTGAAGGACCTCCAGATCTCCTTCGGCACGGGGCGCAAGAAGTTCGTGGCCGTCGACCACGTCAACTTCGACATCTACAAGGGCGAGACGTTCTCCCTGGTGGGCGAGTCGGGCTCGGGCAAGACCACCATCGGCCGTGCCATCACCCGCATCAACCCCACTTCCGGGGGCGAGATCCTCTTCAAGGGCCGCAAGATCAACGGCAAGATCCCCAAGGAGCTGGACCAGGAGGTCATCCGCAAGTGCCAGATGATCTTCCAGGACCCCATGGCCAGCCTGAACGAGCGGGCCAAGGTGGAGTATATCATCGCCGAGGGCCTGCTGAACTTCCACCTCTACAAGGACCAGCACGACCTGCACGAAAAGGTCATGGCGGCCCTGCACGAGGTGGGCCTGCTGCCGGAGTTTGCCTCCCGCTTCCCCCACGAGTTTTCGGGCGGGCAGCGGCAGCGCATCGGCATCGCGCGGGCCCTGATCATGGAGCCGGAGTTCATCGTGGCGGACGAGCCCATCTCGGCGCTGGATGTTTCCATCCGCGCCCAGGTGCTCAACCTGCTGAACAACCTCAAGGCCTCCCGCGGGCTGACCTATCTGTTCATCGCCCACGACCTGTCGGTGGTCCGCTTCATCTCGGACCGCATCGCCGTCATCAGCAAGGGCCGCATCGTGGAGCTGGCCGGGACGGAAGAGCTCTTCCGCCACCCCCTGCACCCCTACACCAAGGCTCTGCTGTCGGCGGTGCCCATCCCGGACCCCGCCCTGGAAAAGAAAAAGCGCCTGCTGGTGTACGATCCCTCCGTCCATGATTACTCGGTGGACAAGCCCATGTGGCAGGAGATCGCCAACGGACACTACGTCTACGGCAACCAGAAGGAGCTGGAGGGCTACCGCAAGGAATACGAGGCCCAGCGCCCGTAACCCTGCCCCGCCTGAAAAGGCAATCCCCCGTAATGCAAAGGCCCCGCAGCCTGCCGGAATCCCGGCGCTGCGGGGTCTTTTTGATCCCCATACAAAAAGCCCCGCGGGCCGTGTGCGCTCACACCGCCTGCGGGGCCTCGTATTTGGGTTTTTGTGCGGGAGCCAGGCCGTTCCTTAGCTGCGGACGATCAGGCTCTTGCCGGTCATTTCCTTGGGCTGGGGGACGCCCATCAGCTCCAGCATGGTGGGCACCAGGTCCGAAAGGACGCCGCCCTCCCGCAGCTGGAAGTCGTTGCCGGCGCCGATCACCACACAGGGCACGGGGTTGGTGGTGTGGGCGGTGAAGGGGGTGCCGTCCTCGTTCTTCATCTTGTCGGCGTTGCCGTGGTCGGCGGTCAGGATCACCTTGCCGCCGGCTGCCAGCACCGCGTCGATCACCTTGCCGGCACACTGGTCCACGGCCTCCACGGCCTTGACGGCAGCGTCAAACACGCCGGTGTGGCCCACCATGTCGCAGTTGGCGAAGTTCAGGATGATGACGTCGTACTTGCCGCTCTCGATCCGCTTGACACACTCCTCGGCCACTTCGGGGGCGCTCATCTCGGGCTTCAGGTCGTAGGTGGCCACCTTGGGGCTGGGGATGACGCAGCGGTCCTCGCCGGCGAAGGGCTCTTCCCGGCCGCCGTTGAAGAAGAAGGTGACGTGGGCGTACTTCTCGGTCTCGGCGATGCGCAGCTGGGTCATGCCCAGGTTGGAGATATACTCGCCCATGACGTTGGTCAGGTCCACCGGGGGATAAGCCACCTCGCAGTTGGGCATGGTGGCGTCGTACTCGGTCATGCAGACGTAGTGGACGGGGAAGCGGCCATACCGCCGCTCGAAGCCGTTGAACTCGTCGTCCACGAAGATGCGGGTCATCTGGCGGGCGCGGTCCGGCCGGAAGTTGATGAACACCACCGTGTCCCCTTCGGCCACGCGGCCGCCCTCGCAGGTGACGCAAGGCACCACGAACTCGTCGGTGACGCCGTTGGCATAGCTGCGCTCGATGCACTCTTTCCAGTTGCCGGCCTTCTCGCCCTCGCCGTAGACAAAGGCGGCGTAGGCTTTCTCCTCGCGGTCCCAGTTCTTGTCGCGGTCCATGGCGTAGTAGCGGCCGGTGACGGTGGCGATCTTGCCGATGCCGATGGCGTCCAGCTTGTCCTGGACGTTCTGCAGGAAGCGCTCGCCGTCGTGGGGGTCGGTGTCGCGGCCGTCCATGATGGCATGGACGTACACGTCTTTGGCGCCCAGGGCCTTGGCCATATCCAGCAGGCCGAACAGGTGCTCCTCATGGCTGTGGACGCCGCCGGTGCCCATCAGGCCCATGAAGTGGATGGCCTTGCCCGCGTCGATGGCCGCCTTCATGTTGCGGACCAGGACGGGGTTCTTCTGCATCTCACCGTCCTGGATGGACTTGGTGATCAGGGTCAGCTGCTGGTAGACGATGCGGCCCGCGCCGATGTTGGTGTGGCCTACCTCCGAGTTGCCCATCTGGCCGTCGGGCAGGCCCACGCTCATCCCCGACGCACCGATGGTGACATGGGGGCAGGTGGCGAACAGGTGGTCGATATAGGGGGTCTTGGCGGCGGCGATGGCGTTGCCATAGGTCTGGTCCGGCACCCAGCCGAAGCCGTCAAGGATGCAGAGCATCATGGGTTTCTTTGCCATAGTTTACAAATCCTCGGTTTCTAGTTTGTCTGTTTTGCTGGGCTCAGCCCTTGGAGGCCGCGTTGACGATCACGGCGAAGTCGGGCGCCTTCAGGGAAGCGCCGCCGATCAGGCCGCCGTCCACGTCCTTCTTGCTTACCAGCTCGTCACAGTTCTTGGCGTTCATGCTGCCGCCGTACTGGATGGTGGTGGCCTCGGCCACGGCCTCGCCGTACAGCTCGCCGATCACCTTGCGGATCTGGGCGCAGACCTCCTCGGCCTGGTCCGCGGTCGCGGTCTTGCCGGTGCCGATGGCCCAGACGGGCTCGTAGGCGATGACCACGTTGGCCATCTGCTCGGGGGTGACGTCCCGCAGAGCGATCTTGGTCTGCATCCGGACCAGCTCCTCGGTGACGCCCTCTTCCCGCTGCTGCAGGCTCTCGCCCACGCAGATGATGGCCTTCAGACCGGCGTTCAGGGCGGCCAGGGCCCGCTTGTTCACGGTCTGGTCGGTCTCGGCGAAGTACTGGCGGCGCTCGGAGTGGCCCACGATGACGTACTCCACGCCCAGGTCCACCAGCATGTCGGCGCTGATCTCGCCGGTGTAGGCGCCGGACTTTTCAAAGTGGACGTTCTCGGCGCCCACGTGGATGTTGGTGCCTTTGGTCTTGGCCACGGCGGTGACCAGATCGGTGTAGGGGGTGCAGATGACCACCTCGCAGCTGGCGTCCTTGACGGCGGGGATCAGCTCGTCGATCAGGGCAGCGGCCTCGGTGGCGGTCTTGTTCATCTTCCAGTTGCCGGCGATGATCGCCTTGCGCTTTGCTTTATCCATCGTATGTTCTCCTTATCCTTACCTTGCCCCCAACAAAAGAGTGCGGCGGCGCATGGCCGCCGCACCCGTCGCAGGCTTGTGAAATGTGGTCGATTTATGCGTTCTGGATGACCGCGATGCCGGGCAGCTCCTTGCCCTCCAGGTACTCCAGGGAGGCGCCGCCGCCGGTGGAGATGTGGGTCATCTTGTCGCCCAGGCCCATCTGCTGGACGGCTGCCGCGCTGTCGCCGCCGCCGATGACGGTGGTGGCGTCGCTCTCAGCCATAGCCTTGGCCACAGCCAGGGTGCCGGCGGCCAGGGTGGGGTTCTCGAACACGCCCATGGGGCCGTTCCAGACTACGGTCTTGGACGCCTTGACCGCGTCGGCAAACAGCTTCATGGTCTCGGGGCCGATGTCGCAGCCCTCCATGTCGGCGGGCATCTGGCTGATGGGGTAGACGGTGGTGTCCACTGCGGCGTCGATGGGATCGGGGAAGTCCTTGACGCAGACGGTGTCCACAGGCAGCAGCAGCTTGACGCCGTTGGCCTTGGCCTTTTCCATCATCTCCTTGCAGTAGTCGATCTTGGAGTCGTCGCACAGGCTCTTGCCGATCTCATAGCCCTGGGCCTTGATGAAGGTGTAGGCCATGCCGCCGCCGATGATGAGGGTGTCCACCTTCTCCAGCAGGTTGGAGATGACGTTCAGCTTGTCCGCGACCTTGGCGCCGCCCAGGATGGCGGTGAAGGGACGGACGGGGTCGTTGACGGCGTTGCCCAGGTAGCGGATCTCCTTCTCCATCAGGTAGCCCACGGCGGTGTCCTTGATGTAGTCGGTGACGCCGGCGGTGGAGCAGTGGGCGCGGTGGCAGCTGCCGAAGGCGTCGTCCACGTAGGCATCGGCCAGGCTGGCCAGTTCCTCCGAGAAGGCGGGGACGTTCTTGGTCTCCTCCTTGCGGAAGCGGGTGTTCTGCAGCAGGACCACGTCGCCGTTGTTCATGGCGGCGACAGCGGCCTTGGCCTGCTCGCCCACCACGTTGTCATCGTCTGCAAAGACGACCTCCTTGCCCAGCTTTGCGCTCAGGGCCTTGGCGACGGGGGCCAGGCTGAACTTGGCCTCGGGGCCGTTCTTGGGTTTGCCCAGATGGCTGCACAGGATGACCTTTGCGCCGTCGTTGACCAGCTTCTGGATGGTGGGCATCGCCGCATTGATGCGGTTCTCATTGGTGATGACGCCGTCCTTCATGGGGACGTTGAAGTCGCAGCGGACAAGGACTTTCTTGCCGCAGTAATTCTCGTCGTCGATGGTCTTCTTACCTAAACCCATTGTTCTAAACTCCTCTCAAATCGTTTTACTTGCCTGAAGTGAGTTTTGCATCGTCGGGTTTCCCCGTGGATACTTCTATTATATCCAAATGCGGTGTGCAAAGCAAGAAGTTCTTGCCCGGATTGTCAAAAAAGTCTCATTCTGCGGGGCAAAGGCGGGCCGCCTAAAATAAACAGCAAAAAACCATATTGCCACTGCCCGGCCCCCGGGGCTATAATAGGCGTATCGGATATCCCCTGCAAGCAAAGGAGGACGCTTTTATGGACAAACCCGTATTGGTCGTGTTGGCTGCCGGGATGGGCAGCCGCTACGGCGGAATGAAGCAGCTCGACCCCGTGGGCCCGGGCGGGCAGATCATCATCGACTACTCGATCTACGACGCCCGGCGCGCCGGTTTTGAAAAGGTGATCTTCATCATCCGCAAGGAGAACGAGGCCGACTTCCGGCAGGTGATCGGGGACCGGCTGTCCCACCTGATGGAGGTGGAGTACGCCTTCCAGTCGCTGGAGGACCTGCCCGCCCCCTACGCCGTGCCGGAAGGCCGGACCAAGCCCTTTGGCACCGGGCAGGCGGTGCTCAGCGCCCGGGAGCTGATCCATGGGCCCTTTGCCGTCATCAACGCGGACGACTACTACGGCCCCGAGGCCTTCCGGGTGATCTACGACTACCTGTCCACCCACGCCGACGGCGACAAGTACCAGTTCTGCATGGTGGGCTACCAGGTCAAAAACACCGTGACCGAAAACGGCAGCGTCTCCCGGGGCGTCTGCGAGGTGGGCCCGGACGGGATGCTGACCAGCGTCACCGAGCGGACCAAGATCGTCCAGGCGCCGGACGGCGTCATCCGCTACGCCGACGGCGACGCCTGGGTGGACCTGCCGGGGGACACCCTGGTCAGCATGGGCTGCTGGGGCCTGACGGCCAGCTTCATGCAGGAGGCGCAGGCGCGGTTCTCCGCCTTCCTGGCCGGGAACCTGCCCACCAATCCCCTCAAGTGCGAGTATTTCCTGCCCACCATCGTCTCCGACCTGATCGCAGACGGCAAGGCCCAGGTCAAAATGCTGCACAGCCACGACAAATGGTACGGCGTCACCTACCGGGAGGACAAGCCCGGCGTGGTGGCGGCCCTGGCCCGCCTGACCGAGGAGGGCGTCTACCCCAAGACCTTCTGATCCCCCACCTGCTTCCCGCCTGTGCGCCGGCCGCTCAGACGGGATTTTTTACTGCCCCGGCGGCCGGCGGCGCGGGGCGGATGCCGTGGGCGGCCAGGATCTCCTCGCAGCTCAGGCCGTATTTGCGGGCGATGTCCCGGGCATAGCTCAGGCCGTCCGGGGTGGTGCGCAGCACCCGATAGCTGCGGGTGCCGTCAGCCACGTTTTCCATCTGGGCCACCAGGTTGTCGATGCAGCCGGTGCGGCCGGGGACGGCGTTGAACCGGGCCACCTGCTGGGTCAGCTCGTGGATGTGGGTGACGTACACCCCGCCGCAGCCGATCACCGCAATGGCCGACAGCACCTCCCCGGCGATGAAGCTGCCCTCCAGGAGGCTGGTGGAGCTGAAGCTCTCGTCCATCAAAAGCAGGTCGTCGCCCTGCAGCTGGGTCAGGATCCGGCTCATCCGGGCACACTCGCTCTCCAGGCGGCCCTTGCCGTAGTTGTCCTCGTCCGAGGCGGGGAAATGGGTGAAGATGCACCGCACTGGGCTCATCACCGCGGCCCGGGCGGGCACCAGCAGCCCCAGCTGGAACAGGGCCTGGGCCATCCCCACCGAGTAGCAGAAGATGGATTTACCCCCGTGGTTGGGCCCGGTGACCAGGTAAAAGCGGCCCCGGTCGTCGTAGGTGAAGTCGTTGGCCACCACCGCCTGGCCCTCGCTGCGCAGCACCAGCATGGGGTTGTAGACGTCCTGCAGGCGGAGGGCCTTGTCCTCCATGGGACGGATGGCGGGGCGGCAGAGGGCGCAGCCCCGGCCCCGCAGCTCCAGCAGGAAGGCCGACGCCGCCGACAAAAACCGGAAGTCGTCCAGCAGCCCGATGAAGAAGGACGTCTCGTCCCGGAAATACTGGTCGATGACCGGCTCCCAGCTGCGGATGGTTTTGGCAAAGGCGTTGTCCAGCGCCCGGCAGACCGCCTGGTCCAGGGCGTGTTTTTCCTCCTCCCGGGCGGACTTGGCCAGGTTGGCAAAGCCCGAGATGCAGACCATGGGGTCGCTCTTGTCCCGGCCCAGCAGCTTGTCCAGCACACTGCCCTGACGGTATTTTTCGGTGTTCAGGGCCAGCAGCCCCACCTCGGTCACCCGGAGGGTGCCGTCCAGGTTGACCCCCAGGGCGATGCTTTTGACATGGCCGATCTGGTACTGGGTCTTTTCCAGCTGGGCGGTCAGGGCGCGGTAGTCCGCGCTCTGGCGGCGGGCCTCCACCTCGTCCCGCAGGGCGGCAAAGCCGGCGCTGCGGATGGGCGCGTCCGCCAGCCGGGCGTGGAACAGCTCCACCAGCTCCAGGTACAGCTCCAGATAGCGCACCGAGGCCAGGCTGCTTTCCACCGTGGAGGAGGAGCTGTTCAGCACCTTGCGCATCTCGGCGGCGTCCCGCAGCAGGGGCAGCGCGTCCCGGATCAGGCCCCGCAGGGCCTCGCTCTCCACCAGGTCGGCCACCACGTCCAGCCGCCAGGCCAGCACCTCGGTGTCGGTGGTGTAAAATTGTTCCAGCCGCAGATCGGGCAGGCCCCGCCAGCTCTCCCGCCGGACCGAGACCATCTGGTCGATCTGCAACGTGTGGAAAAAGCTGGAGTCGGGCACCGGCGTGCCCCGTGCGGGCTTGTGCGGCGGATACAGCAGGCGGAAACTCTCCCGCCCGCCCTGTGTTTTGTCTGGCATGGCCATTCCCCTCCCCTGTTGCCTTGCGGCCTTATGTCTTGGATACAGCCCTATTAAACACCCGCCGGGGCCAAAAGTCCAGCGCAGAGGCAACAAAAAAGGGCCGCCAGCCCGAAAGCTGGCGGCCCTGCTCAGGTCTTTGGTGTACCCTCCGAACTTAGCAGTTCTCGGCGAAGTACTTGATGGTGCGGACCATCTGAGAGGTGTAGCTGTTCTCGTTGTCGTACCAGGACACGACCTGAACCTGATAGGTGTCGTCGTCGATCTTGGCGACCATGGTCTGGGTAGCGTCGAACAGAGAGCCGTAGCGCATGCCGATGACGTCGGAGGAAACGATCTGGTCCTCGTTGTAGCCGAAGGACTCAGAAGCGGCAGCCTTCATGGCGGCGTTGATGGACTCCTTGGTCACGTCCTTGCCCTTGACGACGGCCACCAGGATGGTGGTGGAGCCGGTGGGGACGGGCACACGCTGGGCAGAGCCGATCAGCTTGCCATTCAGCTCGGGGATGACCAGGCCGATGGCCTTGGCAGCGCCGGTGCTGTTGGGGACGATGTTCTGGGCGCCGGCACGAGCGCGGCGGAGGTCACCCTTGCGCTGGGGGCCGTCCAGGATCATCTGGTCGCCGGTGTAGGCGTGGACGGTGGTCATGATGCCGGACACCACGGGATAAGCCTTGTTCAGGGTATCGGCCATGGGAGCCAGGCAGTTGGTGGTGCAGGAAGCAGCGGAGATGACCTGGTCTTCCTTGGTCAGGGTCTTCTCGTTGACGGAGTAGACGATGGTCTTCAGGTCATTGCCGGCAGGAGCGGAGATGACGACCTTCTTGGCGCCAGCAGCGATGTGAGCCATGCTCTTGTCCTTGCTGGTGTAGAAGCCGGTGCACTCCAGGACGACATCGACCTTCAGCTCGCCCCAGGGGCAGTCCTTGGCGTCCTTAATGGCGTAGATCTTGATCTCCTTGCCGTCGACGACGATGGAGTCCTCGGTGGAAGAAACGGTGTGCTTGTTCTCGCCGATCTTGCCGCAGAAGGAGCCCTGAGCGGTGTCGTACTTCAGCAGGTGAGCCAGCATCTTGGGGCTGGTCAGGTCGTTGATGGCGACGACCTCGTAACCCTCAGCGTCGAACATCTGACGGAAAGCCAGACGGCCAATGCGGCCAAAACCATTGATAGCAACTCTTACAGCCATTTTATAGTACCTCCTAAAATTTTTACCCTTGGAATCCGGATAAATTTCACGGTGTCTTTATTATAGAACAAAAATCCCAAACCTTCAAGTGCCTGCCAAACAAATAACGAGCCATTTTCTATTTTTGTCAGTTTTATATTTTTTTGTTCCATAATTTTCAGCAATTTTAGCAAATCAACCAGCGGCGTGGTTGCCGCGCCGCAGGGGCCCAGGCTGCGCGCAAAACAGGGCGCACGCCCCGCCCAGCAGCCCCAGCGCCGCCAGGCCCCAGTCCCCCGGGCCCGCCGGCAGCAGGACGCACCGGGGCAGCTGCCAGGCCAGGCACAGCACCCAGGCCAGCAGCCCGCAGCGGCACAGGTTTTTGGGGTTGGGCGCATCGGGCAGGCAGACCGCCCGCAGCAGCGCCCCCAGCAGCAGCAGGGCCGCCAGCTGCTGCCACACCGCCGAGGTGGGGATGGTGCGGTGCCAGCTGGAGCCGTTGGTCATAAAGCTGGCCAGCACGTCCCAGGCAAACACCAGGCTGCCCAGCACCCCCAGCCAGGCCGGGGGCGGGGCGGAGGCGCTGCGGCGCTGGCTGCGCAGCCCGGCCAGCAGCCAGTGCTGGCCCAGGCACTCCAGCCAGAGGGCGCACAGCACCCCCAGCGCCCCATGGACGGCGCCCGCAGGCCCCGTCCCGCCCAGCAGGTCCAGCCCGCCCTGGATCAGGTACAGCGCGCCGGCCGCAAAAGCCGGCAAACTCAGGGCCAGAGCGGCCCCCCGGGTGCGGGGGCGCTCCACCTCCACAGCGGACGCACCCGGCAGACCCCCCGCCAGCAGGGCCAGCCCTGCCACGAGGGCCAGCGCAAGATACCGCGCCCAGACGGGACCGGCGGTCACAAGACCGGTGTCCAGGTCGGTCCACAGGGCCAGGTCGGCCCAGCGCAACGCCCCCAACAGGATGCCGGCGGTCAGCACGCCGGCCACATAGTTCCGCATGGCTTACCGCTCCTCAAGAGGCTTGTAGCGCTGCCGGACGCCCAGATACTTGTAGGCCGGGCGGATGATCCGGTTGGCAAAGACCACTTCTTCGATCCGGTGGGCGCACCAGCCGGGCAGGCGGGCAATGGCGAACAGCGGGGTGTACAGGTCCTCCGAGATGCCCAGCATCTGGTAGATCAGGCCGCTGAACAGGTCCACGTTGGCGCACACCGGCTTGGCGCTGCCCTTTTCCTCCGCAAAGATGGCGGGGGCCAGCCGCTCGATGCTGCACAGCATATTGTACTCCGCCTCGAAGCCCTTCTCGTAGGCCAGGTGGCGGGCGCGCTCTTTCAGGATGACCTCGCGCGGGTCGCTGATGGTGTAGACGGCGTGGCCCATGCCGTAGATCAGGCCGCTGCCGTCGCCGGCCTGCCGGCGCAGGATGCGGCGCAGGTACTCCCGCACCTCGTCGTCATCGTCGTAGTTTTCCACATGGGCCAGGATGTCCTTCAGCTGGCGGTTGACCTGCAGGTTGGCGCCGCCGTGCTTGGGGCCCTTCAGGGCGCCGATGCCCGCCGCAATGGCCGAGTAGGTGTCCGACCCCGAGGAGGACACCACCCGGGTGGCAAAGGTGGAGCAGTTGCCGCCGCCGTGGTCGGCGTGCAGCAGCAGGCAGGTATCCAGCAGCTTGGCTTCCTCATGGGTGAACTTCTGGTCCGGGCGGTAGGTGCTCAGGATGTGCTCGGCGGTGCAGTGGCCCGGCTGGGGCAGGTGGAAGAACATGCTCTGCTTGTCGTACACCCGGCGCTTCATCTGGTAGGCGTTGACCATCATGGTGGGCATGCAGCCGATCAGGGTGATGCTCTGGTGCAGCAGGTTCTGCAGGCTGAGGTCCTCGGGGTTGTCGTCGTAGGAGTACATCCCCAGCACACAGCGCTGCATCTTGTTCATGATGTTGGGCGAGGGCGCGTTCATGGTGTCCATAAAGCCGTCGGGCAGGGCGCGGTGCTCGGCCAGGATCTGGCAGAAGCTGTCCAGCTGGGCCTTGTTGGGCAGGCTGCCGAACAGCAGCAGCCAGATCACTTCTTCAAAGACGAAGCGGTCGTTGCGGTAGGCCTCCTCCACGATCTCGGTGATGTTGACGCCCCGGTAGATCAGCCGGCCCGGGATCGGGATGATATGGCCTTCCTGATCCTTGCGGTAGCCCACAACGTCGCAGACGTTGGTCAGGCCGGCCAGCACGCCGGTGCCGTCCGGGTTGCGCAGGCCCCGCTTGACGCCCAGCCGCTCGCTGGTCTCGGGGTCGATGTAGTTGTTGGCCAGATACTCCTCACAGAGGGTCTTCATGGCTTCGTGCTCGTTGGTTCCTAAATTCATCATGACAAATCCCCTTCCCTTCCAAATCATTCACCGCGGAGAGCAGGCCCGCGGAAGTAAGCCCTAACTGCTTGTCTGTACAATGGTCCCCCCTTAACGGTAGATAGTTTTATGATAGCGCTTTTGTTAAATAAATTCAAGCCAAAACTGCACAAACCCCGCCTCAAATACAGAATGTTTTGATTTTATTCGGATTTTATTCACATTTTGAGGTCTGGGGCCGGGCGGGTTTCGCCTCTTCCCGCGGGGGCGGCGTGGTATGCTGTGCCTGTACCACCCACCGAAAGGAGGCTGTTCCGGCGTGAAAAAAGCCGTTGTATTCCTGGCCGCCGCCCTGCTGGTGCTGGGCAGCGCCCTGCCCCTGGCGGGCTACTGGCTGGCGAAAGCCCTGCTGGAGGCGTCCGCCCCCGCCCCGGCGGCCAGCGCCGCATCCGGCGCGGCATCCGGGCCGGCTTCGGAGGCGCCCGCCCTGCCGGCGGACCCCGGCGCCCTGCCCCCGGCCGACCCGGCCGGGGCTGAGACCCAGGTGCTGCTGCGGGACAGCGGGAGCGGCCAGGACCTGACCCTCTCGATGCGGGACTACCTGATCGGCGCGGTGGCGGCCGAGATGCCGGTCAGCTGGCCGGACGAGGCCCTGAAAGCCCAGGCCGTGGCCTGCCACAGCTACATCCTGTACTGCCGGGACCATTCCGCCGACCCCGCCGGCCCCTGGCTGACGGTGGACCCGGCCCGGCGGCAGGGCTGCCTGACCGACCCGGTGCTGCGCAGCTACTGGGGCACCGCCTACCAGGCCAACTACGCCCGGCTGTCGGCCCTGGTGGACCAGGTGGCGGAGGCGGTGCTGTACTACGACGGCGCGCCGGCGGGCGCCAGCTACTTTGCCATCTCCAACGGGCAGACCGAAGCCAGCGAAAACGTCTGGGGCTCGCCCCTGCCCTACCTGCGGGCGGTGGACAGCAGCACCGACCTTTCCGCCCAGGACTACCAGGTCACCGTCACCCTGTCGGACCGGCAGGTCAGCGAAGCGCTGGCCTCGGCCCTGGGCATCTCGACCGGGGACACCCCGCCGGACGGCTGGTTCGGCGCCCCCAGCCACACCCCCTCGGGCTATGTGGCCTCCCTGCCGGTCTGCGGGCAGATGGTGACGGGCACCGCCCTGCGCTCCGCCCTGGGCCTGCGCAGCGCCTGCTTCACCATCCAGTGGGACGGCAGCGCCTTTGCCATCACCACCAGGGGCTACGGCCACGGGGTGGGCCTGAGCCAGTGGGGAGCCAAAGCCCTGGCCGAGCAGGGCAAAAGCTGGATCGAGATCCTGGCCCACTATTTCCCCGGCACCAGTCTGGAAGAATAAAAACGGCCCCGGCGTAGTCAGACAAGCGCCGGGGCTGTGTCGGTTATAGGGGGGTCAGAACAGGCTGCCCAAAAAGTCCGCCAGCTGGCTGCCCAGGGTGGCGGGCTGCTCCGCCGCCGGGGCCGCGGCGGCGGTCTGGTCCTGCAGCATGGCCCCTTCGGGGTCCTGCACCGACCAGTAGCAGCCGTCTGCCGCCGGGGCGTCGGACACGGTGAAGTCGGCCCCAAAGCACAGGCTGTCGCCGGTGGCGTCCTCTGCGATGACCAGGTAGGTGTAATTGCCGGCGGGCAGGTCCCCAAAGCGGATGGCGCTGTCAACCTGCCGCAGGGACCAGCTGCTCTCGCTGCCGGTCAGGGCCGCCGACGCACTCATGACGGTGTTGCCGGCGGCGTCCTCGATCAGGACGGCCACCTCGGCCAGGGTGCTGCCGCTGGTGGCGGTGACATTGCCGTTCAGGCTCATGCCGGTGCCGGTGTGGACGTTGACCGGGTAGGTGACCCCGGCCAGCTGCAGTTCGCTGGTCTGGGCCGCGCCCGCGGCGGCGTTGTTGTCCTCCGCGATGTACCAGTAGCAGGAGGCCCCTGCAATGGACACGCTGGCGCTGGAGATGGGCACCCGCCCGGCGCTGATGTTGCCGGCGGGATCGGAACAATAGAACACCCCGTTGGTGTAGTCGGTGAGCAGGATCGCGTGGGGCTGCCGCCGGTCGTACAGGACGATGCCCTCGGGGTGGGCGGCCAGCAGGTCGATCAGGGTCTGGGTCTTGGCCCCGTTGTCGGCGGGCAGGGTGGCGTAGCGGACCTTCATGGCCTTGTATGTAAAGTTATGGGACAGCCCGTTGGACCATGCGGCGGGGCGGACGTTGTTTTCGGTCACGTCCACCCAGTCGGCCAGGCCGTCCAGATAGGCCCGGCGGCGCAGCATCATGGCGGCGGCGGTCAGGGTGCAGGTGCCGCTGCGGCTTTGCTTGAGGTAAAAGCCCGCGTCTACGTTCAGGTCGGCAGCCAGCGCCCGGGGCATACAGGGCAGCAGAAGCAGGGCCGCCAGACACAGCGCCGCCAGGCGGCGGCGCCAGCCAGTTCGTGTTTCCAAGTTTGCCTCTTCCTTCCTCAGGGGGCATGTCCCCCAAGCTGTCTGGGGGCCGCCCCGGCGGGGTGCATGGGAGGGGCCGCAGCATCCGGCCTCTCCGATAAACCTCGCTTTTTTGAATTTTATTTGTATTAAGTTTAACGCAGCTGTTACCGTTTTGTAAATAGTTTGAGGGCAAACTTTCACGCTTTTTTCGCATTCATTCCATAGTATTACCTTTGAATTTGTACATATTTTACAAATATTCTGCTTTTATTTTTTCGGCGCAGGGGCTTGACAGGCAAAAGACCCTTTTACAGATCCCGGGTGTAGCGGCAATCGGGGTAGCGGGAGCAGCCATAGAACCGCCGCCCCGCGTTGCTGCCCTGCCGGGCGGTGCGCAGCACCAGTTCGGCCCCGCACCAGGGGCAGCGGCCCGGCAGGCCCCTGGGCTTTGCCTGCTCCCGCTCGATGCGGCGGACCTGCCGCACATGGGCCCGCTTCTGGCTCCGGGTGGCCCGGGTATAGGGCTCCAGCCGGGCGTACAATGTCCGGACCTGCCGCCGGCTGAGGGCCCGCCGCCCTGTCTGCCGCAGGACCCGGGGCAGCTCTTCCAGCCGGCAGACCGAGACCTCCTCGCTGTCCCAGGTCACATCTTCCAGCTGGCACCGGCCGGTGAACACCACCACCGGCCAGAGGGGCGTCTGCTCCCCCACCAGGGCCTCCAGGGCGCGGACATGGCCGGCGTTCTGCCAGATGGGGTTGTAGAGAGGGTGGCGTTCGGTTTTCATCCGGCCCAGCCAGTCCCGCCCCGCATAGACCGAGACGGTCCATTCGGGCTGGTCCTCCCGGCCGCAGATCCATCCCGTATAATTCTTGCTTTCGATCACAAAGATCCCCTTCCGGGTCAGGTAGAGCAGGTCGATCTCGGCGGTGCCCTCGGGGGTGGGCAGGTACAGGTTGCGCAGGCACAGCCCCCGGACCCGGAACCAGCCTTTTTCGGCCAGCTTGTCCGCCACGGCGTCCTCCCCTGCCGCGCCCTTTTCCGCGGCCTCGTCCCGGCCCCACAGCCTTTGCAGCCATCCCATGTTTTGTCCCTTCCTTTCATCGTGCAAACGAAAAAGACCGCCAGCACAAGCTGACGGTCTTCTGGTCCGAGTGGCGAGAATCGAACTCACGGCCTCTTGAACCCCATTCAAGCGCGCTACCAAAACTGCGCTACACCCGGATATGGGCCCCGCCCGTTTGGAGCGGGGCGACGAATAGTATTATACTCACAAAGGGGCCGGCTGTCAACCTCTTTTTTCAAATTTCTTCCGTTTCTTTCCGGCGGGCCTGTTTGTCCCGCTCCAGCAGGGGCTTCAGGTACTGGCCGGTAAAGCTGCCGGCCACCCCGGCCACCTGCTCGGGGGTGCCCGAGGCGATCACTTTGCCGCCGGCGCTGCCCCCTTCGGGGCCCAGGTCGATGATATAGTCGGCGCACTTGATGAGGTCCAGGTTGTGCTCGATGACGATCACCGTGTTGCCCGCGTCCACCAGCTTCTGCAGCACCTCGATCAGGCGGTGGACATCGGCGATGTGCAGGCCGGTGGTGGGCTCGTCCAGGATATACACCGTCTTGCCGGTGGAGCGGCGGGCCAGCTCGTTGGCCAGCTTGACCCGCTGGGCCTCGCCGCCCGACAGGGTGGTGGCGCTCTGGCCCAGGGTGACGTAGCCCAGGCCCACGTCCACCAGGGTCTGCAGCTTGCGGGCGATCTTGGGCTGGTTGGCAAAGAACACCACCGCTTCTTCCACCGTCATGTTCAGCACGTCGGCGATGGTCTTTTCCTTATATTTGACCTCCAGGGTCTCCCGGTTGTAGCGGGCGCCCTTGCACACCTCGCAGGGGACGTAGACGTCGGGCAAAAAGTGCATCTCGATCTGCAGGATGCCGTTGCCCTCGCAGGCCTCGCACCGGCCGCCCTTGACGTTGAAGCTGAACCGTCCCGGCCCGTATCCCCGCATTTTGGCGTCCTGGGTCTGGGCAAACACCGCCCGGATGTCGTTGAACACCCCGGTGTAGGTGGCGGGGTTGGAGCGGGGGGTGCGGCCGATGGGCTGCTGGTCGATGCCGATGACCTTGTCCACGTATTCCAGCCCGTCCACCCCGTCGCTTTTGCCCGGGCGGCTGCGGGCGCCGTTCAGCTCCCCCGCCAGGGTCTTGTACAGGATCTCGTTCACCAGGCTGGACTTGCCGCTGCCCGAAATGCCGGTGACGCAGGTGAAGGTGCCCAGAGGGAACTCCACCGTGATGCCCCGGAGGTTGTTTTCCCGGGCCTTGTTCACCCGCAGGCAGTGGCCGCTGCCGGGGCGGCGGGTCTGGGGCACCGCGATCCGCTTGCGGCCGGACAGGTAGTCGCCGGTCACGCTGCGTTTGGCCCGGCAGATGTCCCTGACGCTGCCTGCGGCCACGATCTCGCCCCCGTGCACCCCCGCGCCGGGGCCCACGTCCACGATGTAGTCGGCGGCGCGGATGGTGTCCTCGTCGTGCTCCACCACGATCACCGTGTTGCCCAGGTCCCGCAGGTGCTTGAGGGTGGCGATCAGCTTGTCGTTGTCCCGCTGGTGCAGGCCGATGGAGGGCTCGTCCAGCACGTACAGCACCCCCGACAGGGCGCTGCCGATCTGGGTGGTCAGGCGGATGCGCTGGCTCTCGCCGCCCGACAGGGTGCCGGCGGAGCGGGCCAGGGTCAGATAATCCAGGCCCACGCTCTGCAAAAACTCCAGCCGGGTGCGGATCTCCTTCAGGATCTGGCCGCCGATCTGGCGCTGTTTGGAGGTCAGGGGCTCGGCGCCGCCGCCCTCCTCGCTGGCGCGGATGAAGGCCAGTTCTTCCCGGATGGACATCTCGCAGAACTGGCTGATGTTGACGCCCCCCACCGTGACCGCCAGCACCACCGGCTTGAGCCGCCGGCCCTTGCAGGCGGGGCACTTGACCCCGGACATCACCCCGGCGATCTCCTCCTTGACCCACTCGCTGCCCGTCTCCCGGAAGCGGCGCTCCAGGTTCTCCACAATGCCCTCGAACTCGCCGTAATATTTACCGCTGCCGAACTCGTTGGTGCGGTGCAGCTCCAGCTTCTCGCCGTTGGTGCCGTAGAGCAGGGCGTTCCGCGCCTCGGTGGAAAAATCCCGCAGGGGGGTGTCCAGGGTAAAGCCGTACCGCTTGCCCAGGGCGATGTAGTACATCTCGCTCACCGAGCCCTCGGCGTAGTACCAGCCGCTGGCCTTGATGGCCCCCTGCCGGATGGACAGGCTGCGGTTGGGGATGATGCGGTCCTCGTCCACCTTCATAAAGATGCCCAGGCCGGTGCATTTTTCACAGGCGCCCTGGGGGTTGTTGAAGGAGAACAGCCGCGGGGTCAGCTCGCTGACCGAGACCCCGTGCTCCGGGCAGGCAAAATTCTGGCTGAAGGTCATGGTCTGCCCGCCGATCACCTCCACCTCGGCCACCCCGCCGGTCAGGCTCAGGGCGGTCTCCAGGCTGTCGGCCAGGCGGCTGCGCACCCCTTCCCGGATCACCAGGCGGTCCACCACCACCTCGACGGTGTGCTTGATGTTCTTTTCCAGGGTGATCTCCTCGTCCAGGTCGTAGAGGCTGCCGTCCACCTTGACCCGGGTGTAGCCGGCCCGGCGGGCGGCGTCCAGCTCCTTTTGCTGGGTGCCCTTGCGCTGGCGCACCACCGGGGCCAGCACCTGGAAGCGGGCGCCCTCCTCCAGCTTGAGGACGGCGTCCACCATCTCGTCCACCGTCTGCTGGCTGATGACCCGGCCGCACACCGGGCAGTGGGGCACCCCGATGCGGGCGTAAAGCAGGCGGAGGTAGTCGTAGATCTCGGTCACGGTGCCCACCGTGGAGCGGGGGTTGTGGCTGGTGGTCTTCTGGTCGATGGAGATGGCCGGCGACAGCCCGGTGATCTCGTCCACGTCGGGCTTGTCCATCCGGCCCAGGAACATCCGGGCGTAGCTGGACAGGCTCTCGACGTAGCGGCGCTGGCCGTCGGCGTAAATGGTGTCGAAGGCCAGGCTGGACTTGCCCGACCCCGACAGCCCGGTCATAACGATGAACTTTTCCCGCGGGAGGGTCAGGCTGACGTTTTTCAGGTTGTGCTCCCGCGCGCCCTTGATGACGATCTTATCGTTTGCCAAAGTATTTTCTTCCTTTTCTCTGTGTCTGTGCGTGGTTCTGGCGGCGTTCGGCCTCGGCGTCCGAGTCGGCGGTGGGGTTTTCGCCCCGGCGCAGCCGGTCGATCTGGTCCCGCAGGAAGGCCGCGTGCTCGAACTGCAGCAGCTTGGCCGCCTCCTTCATCTCCCGGGTCAGCCGCTCGATGGCCGCTTCCCGCTCCTTCTTGCCCATCCGGCGGGTGTTGGCCTTGGCGTTTTCGGCCTTGTCGCTGATCTCGATGGTGTCGCGGATCTCCTTGACGATGGTCCGGGGGGTGATGCCGTGGGCCTGGTTGTAGGCCGTCTGGATGGCGCGGCGGCGCTCGGTCTCGGTGATGGCCCGCTCCATGCTGTCGGTGACGGTGTCGGCGTACATGATGACCAGGCCGTCCGCGTTGCGGGCCGCCCGGCCGATGGTCTGGATCAGGCTGGTCTCGCTGCGCAGGAAGCCCTCCTTGTCCGCGTCCAGGATGGCCACCAGGCTGACCTCGGGCAGGTCCAGACCTTCGCGCAGCAGGTTGATGCCCACGATCACGTCGATGGCGCCCATCCGCAGGTCCCGGATCAGCTCCATCCGCTCAAAGGTATCCACCTCGTGGTGCATATACTTCACCTTGACCCCCTGACCGGTGAGGTAATCGGTCAGGTCCTCGGCCATTTTTTTGGTCAGGGTGGTCACCAGCACCCGCTCGTCCCGCTCCACCCGGGCGCGGATCTCCCCCAGCAGGTCGGTGACCTGGCCCTCCACCGGGCGCACCGAGATGGGCGGGTCCAGCAGGCCGGTGGGCCGGATGACCTGCTCGGCCACCTGGGTGCTGTGGGCCTGCTCGTAGGGCCCCGGCGTGGCCGAGACGAAGATGGTCTGGTTCAGCTTGCTTTCCACCTCCTCGAAACGGAGGGGGCGGTTGTCGAAGGCGGAGGGCAGCCGGAAGCCGTACTCCACCAGGGTCTTTTTGCGGGCGTAGTCGCCCCCGTACATGGCCCGCACCTGGGGCAGGGTGACGTGGCTCTCGTCCACAAACAGCAGAAAGTCCTTGGGGAAGTAGTCCAGCAGGGTGGTGGGCATACTGCCGGGGGCCCGCCCCGACAGCACCGCCGAATAGTTCTCGATGCCCTTGCAGACACCCACCTCGTTGAGCATCTCAATGTCGTAGTTGGTGCGCTGGGCGATCCGCTGGGCCTCGATCAGCTTGCCCTCGGCGGTGAACTGTTTGACCTGCCGGTCGCACTCGGCCCGGATCTTCTCGATGGCGGCGGCCTTCTTCTCGGCGCTGACGATGTAGTGGCTGGCCGGGAAAATGGCCACGTGCTTGACGATGTTCTGCCTGGTCCCGGTGACGGGGTTGAACTCGGTGATGCGGTCGATCTCGTCCCCGAAAAACTCCACCTTGATGGCCAGCTCGCTCATATAGGCCAGGTAGATGTCCACCGTGTCCCCCCGGACCCGGAACTTGTTGCGGATAAAATTGACGTCGTTGCGCTCATACTGCAAATCCACCAGGCGGCGGCAGAGGTCGTCCCGGCTCATCTCCATGCCGGGGCGCAGGCTGATGACCATGCTGCGGTAGTCGATGGGGTCGCCCAGCGAGTAGATGCAGGACACCGACGCCACGATGATGACGTCCCGCCGCTCAGACAAAGCCGCCGTCGCCGAATGGCGCAGGCGGTCGATCTCGTCGTTGATGGCGCTGTCCTTTTCAATGTAGGTGTCAGTGCTGGGGATATAGGCCTCGGGCTGGTAGTAGTCGTAGTAGCTGACGAAGTATTCCACCGCATTTTCCGGGAAAAACGCCCGGAACTCAGTGCACAGCTGGGCGGCCAGGGTCTTGTTGTGGGCCAGCACCAGGGTGGGGCGGTTGCACTGGGCGATGACGTTGGCCATGGTAAAGGTCTTGCCGCTGCCGGTGACGCCCAGCAAAGTCTGACACCGGTCCCCCCGCCGGATCCCCTGCACCAGCTTTTCGATGGCTTCGGGCTGGTCGCCGGTGGGCTGGTACGGCGACACCAGTTTGAAACGGTTTTCTTCTGTGGGCATGATACTCCCCCTTTGCGGCGCATTTTACAATCAATGGTTGTTGTCTGCCTTCCGATTATACCACATTCAATTTCCTTTGTACAGTCCCTGCCTTCGCCTTCAGAGGGCGGAAGAGTCTTTCCCCTCCCCCTCCCGCAGCTGGAAGATGTGCAGCCGCTCGTTGCCGGCCTCGGGCAGCTCGCTGCGCTGGCGCAGGGAGAGATATTCCGTCTCGGTGACGATGATGTGGTCCAGCAGCTCCACCCCCACCACGAACATCCCCCGGGCCAGCTCGGCGGTGGCCTCGATGTCCTGGCGGGAGGGCAGCGCGTTGCCGCTGGGGTGGTTGTGGCACAGCACCACCCACCGGGCCTTGAGCCGCACCGCCTGGGCGATGGCCTCCTTGACGGGCAGCTGCACCGAGTCGGCGTCGCCGCTGCTCAGCCAGGCGGTGCAGGTGATCCGCCGCTGGCGGTCCAGGCAGACCAGCAGCACCCGCTCCTGCAGGGCGCCCCGGAAGCGGGCCATCAGGTACTGGCCCATCTGCTCCACCGTCTGCATCCGGCGGCGGTCCTTGGTCAGGCTGCGGTGGTAGCAGGCGCTGACCTGGGGCAGCAGATGGAGGAACCGGGCTGCGGCCGGGCCCACCCCCTCCACCAGGCACAGCTCTTCTTCACTGGCCTGCAGCACCCCCGCAAAATCCCCGAACCGCTCCAGCAGGGCGTGGGCGGTGGGGTTGGTGTCCCGGCGGGGGTTGGTAAAATAGAGCAGGTACTCCAGCATTTCGTGTTCGGCCAGGCTTTCCAGGCCGTACTTCTGCACCCGCTGGTGCATCCGCTGGCGGTGCCCCGCATGGATCTGTTTTTCGCCTGCCATGGCCAAGCCTCCTCTCCCTCATCCCTTTTAGGATACTGTCCTTTTGGAAAAAAGACAAGTCCTCCGGACAAATTTTCTCCCCCGATTGACTTGCACCCCGAAATCGTTTATCATGGTCTTACATCAATGAGGAGAACGCCCATGAAACAATTTACCGCAACCGCCAACGACGAGGGGGTGCGGCTGTCCCGGTTCGTCCAGAGCGTGACCACCGGCCTGCCCGCCAGCCTTTTATACAAGAGCTTCCGCAACAAGCGGATCAAGGTCAACGGCCGGCGGGCCGCCCCCGACGCCCGCCTGGCCGCCGGGGACCGGATCGAGCTGTACATCAACGACGAGTTTTTCCCGCCCGAGGCCGCCCCGGCCCGGCCCGCCCGGCCGGCCAAGCCCAAACAGCCCAAAGTGCAGGTGGTCTACGAGGACGAAAACATCGCCGTCCTGTACAAGCCCGCCCACCTGCTCTGCCACAGCGACCGCACCGGCGACGCCAACCTGGTGGATGCCTTTGCCCAGTACCTGACCGAGAAGGGCGAGTACCGCCCCGGCGGGGAGAACCGCTTTGCCCCCGCCCTGTGCAACCGGCTGGACCGGGGCACCGAAGGGCTGGTGATCGCGGCCAAAAATTACGCCGCCCTGCGTGACATGAACGAGATCATCCGCACCGACCGGCTGAAAAAGGAGTACTACACCATCACGGTGGGCATCCCGCCCCGTGGGCGCTTCACCGCCTGGTGGGAGCACGACGAAAAGGCCAACAAGGTCAGCATCCACGCCCACCCCGACCAGGCCGGCCGGCGCAAGCAGATCGTCACCGATGTGGACGTGCTGCGCACCGCGGGGCCCTACGCCCTGTGCCGGATCGGGCTGGTGACCGGGCGGACCCACCAGATCCGGGCCCACCTGGCCTATCTGGGGCGGCCGGTGCTGGGGGACATCAAATACGGCAACCGCAAGGCCAACGAGCGGGCCGGCGCCCGGACCCAGGCTTTGTGCGCGGTGCGGATCAGCTTTCTGGACATCCCGGCGGAGAACACCCTCCACTACCTCACCGGCAAGGTCATCAAGCTGAAAGATCCCCAGATCCTGCACCAATTCGACGGGCTGGACAAGTCCCGGCAGACCGGGTGACCCGCAGGAAGGAGCATCCCCATGTACGCACTTTTGAACAGTTTCGGCCTCAGCGGCCTGCAGGGCTTTGGGGTGGCGGTGGAGGCGGACGTCTCGTCCGGGATGGACGGCTTCACCCTGGTGGGCCTGCCGGACACCGCCGTGCGGGAGAGCGCCGACCGCATCCGGGCAGCCGCCCGCAACCTGAAATACCGCTGGCCCAGCGGCCGGGTGACGGCCAACCTGGCCCCCGCCGACGTCCGCAAGACGGGCCCCGTCTACGATCTGCCCCTGCTGCTGGCCGTCCTGGCCGCCGCCGGGCAGATCCCAACGCCCCCCAGGGACGCGGCTTTTCTGGGGGAGGTGGCCCTGGACGGCTCGCTGCGCCCGGTGACGGGGGCGCTGCCCATGGCCCTGACCGCCGCGGAGCAGGGCTTCCGCGCCCTGTACCTGCCCGCCGCCAACGCCGCCGAGGCCGCCGAAGCCTGCAGCGGCGCCGGGCTGCAGGTCTACCCGGCCCGCTGCGTCACCGACGTGGTGGAGGCCCTGGCCGGCCGGGCCCCCATCCGCCCGGCCCAGGCCCCGCCCTTCGACCCGGACCAGCACTGGGATGCTTACCCCGACTTTGCCGACGTCCTGGGCCAGGCGGCAGCCCGCCGGGCCATGGTGGTGGCCGCCGCCGGCGGGCACAACATCCTGCTGATCGGCGCCCCCGGCACCGGCAAGTCCATGCTGGCCAAGCGGCTGCCCGGCATCCTGCCTCCCATGACCCGGGAAGAATCCATCGAGACCTCCAAGATCTATTCCGTCGTGGGGCTCCTGCCCCGGGACGCCGGGCTGATCTCGGCCCGGCCCTTCCGCAGCCCCCACCACTCGGCCAGCCCCGCCGCCCTGGCGGGCGGGGGCAGCACCTTCCGCCCCGGCGAATGCAGCCTGGCCAACGCCGGCGTCCTCTTCCTGGACGAGCTGCCCGAGTTCCCGCGGGAAAGCCTGGAGGTGCTGCGCCAGCCCATGGAGGACGGCCGCATCACCATCAGTCGGGCCGCCGGCAGCGCCACCTACCCCAGCCGGTTCCAGCTGGTGGCCGCCATGAACCCCTGCAAGTGCGGCTATTTCGGCCACCCCACCCGGCGCTGCACCTGCTCCCTCAACGCGGTGTGGCATTACCGCAGCCGCATCTCGGGCCCGTTGCTCGACCGCATCGACCTGTGCGTCGAGATGGACCCCGTCTCCTTCAACGAGCTGCACGGCACGGGCCAGTCCGAGACCAGCGCCCAGCTGCGCCAGCAGGTGCTGGCCGCCCGCGCCATCCAGACCCGGCGCTTTGCCCGGCACGGCTGCCAGGGCGTCCACTGCAACGCCCAGCTGACCGCCGGCCAGGTGCGGCAGCTCTGCCGCCTGACCCCCGGGGCCCAGCAGGTGCTGCGGACCGCTTACGACCGGCTGGGCCTGTCCGCCCGCAGCCACGACCGGCTGCTGCGGGTGGCCCGCACCATCGCCGACCTGGCCGGCACCGAATCCATCCAGGAAGAAGCCCTGCTGGAGGCCTTGCAGTACCGGATGCAGAACAAACTGGAGGGCGGCCTGCTGTGACCCGCCGCCCCCGCGCAGACGCCAAACGGCCCGCCGTGCCAAAAACACAGCGGGCCGTTTGGTTCATTCGTCCGCAGGGTCGTCGGATGAGCCGTCCTCCTGGCGGGACTCCAGCTCCTTGCGCAGGTTGCGGATGCGCTTCTTCTCGCTTTCCGCGTGGCGCCAGGGCCAGGCGTGGCCCTCGTTTTCCTTGCACCAGCGGCTGAGGGGGTAAAAGGCGAAGGCCAGGCCGAACACGTACAGCAGCACATACAGCAGCCCGTCCAGCCAGCCCAGCGCGTCCAGCGCCGCGATGATGCAGATGACAAAGCCCGCCTTCATGAAGAACAGGCCGTTCTGCTTGGCGTACTCGGTAAAATGCTCGGCCTTGATGCTCCGGCGGCCCTGGTCGCCCCAGACCCGGGGATTTTTCATCACCGTATAGCCGTAGTAGAGCAGCATCATGCCGCAGGTCAGCTGAAAACCAAAAAACATTTTTCTTGCCTCATTGCGTTACTTGGTCTCGTCCTCGCCGGGGAACATCTCTTTGTAGTAGGGGGTAAAATCCAGGGTGGCGAAGTAGTCCCGGGGGGTCTCGGCCCGGCGGATCAGGCTGTGGCCGCCGTCGGCGCACAGCAGCACCTCGGCGCTGCGCAGCTTGCCGTTGTAGTTGTACCCCATGGCCGAGCCGTGGGCCCCGGTGTCGTGGATATAAATCAGGTCCCCGATGTCGATTTTGGGCAGCATCCGGTCCACCGCAAACTTGTCGTTGTTCTCGCACAGGCCGCCCACCACATCGTACTTGTGGTCGCAGGGGGCGTCCTCCTTGCCCAGCACCGTGATGTGGTGGTAGGCGCCGTACATGGCCGGGCGCATCAGGTTGGCGGCGCAGGCGTCCAGGCCGATGTACTCCTTATAGATGTGCTTTTCGTGGATGGCGGTGGCGATCAGCGCGCCGTAGGGCCCGGTCATGAACCGGCCCATCTCGGTGAAGATGGTCACGTCCCCCATGCCGGCGGGGACCAGGATCTCCTCGAACTTTCTGCGGACCCCCTCGCCGATGGCGAAGATGTCGTTTTCCCGCTGGCCGGGGCGGTAAGGGATGCCCACCCCGCCGGACAGGTTGATATACCCCACATGGACCCCGGCAGCCTGGGACACCCGCACCGCCAGCCGGAACAGGATGCCGGCCAGCTCGGGGTAATATTCGTCCGAGATGGTGTTGGACGCCAGGAAGGCATGGATGCCGAAGTGCCTGGCCCCCATCGCCTTGAGCCGGCGGAAGCTGTCCACCATCTGCTCTTCGGTCATGCCGTACTTGGCCTCGCCGGGCCTGTCCATCACCTGGAAGCCCTCCTTGCTGGCCCCCAGGCTGAAGGTGCCGCCGGGGTTATAGCGGCAGAACACCGTCTCGGGCACGCCGGCCACCCGCTCCAGAAAGCCCACCATGGTGGCGTCGTCCAGGTTGATATAAGCCCCCAGGTCGTAGGCTTTTTTCATGTCCTCGCTGGGGGTCTGGTTGGAGGAGAACATGATCTCCTCCCCCGCAAAGCCCACCGCCTCGCTGAGCATCAGCTCGGTCAGGGAAGAGCAGTCCACCCCGCAGCCTTCTTCCCGCAGGATCTGCAGGATGGCGGGGTTGGGCAGCGCCTTGACCGCAAAGTATTCTTTGAAGCCTTTGTTCCAGCTGAACGCCTGGTTGATGCGGCGGGCGTTCTCCCGGATGCCCTTCTCGTCGTAGATGTGGAAGGGGGTGGGCACATCGGGCAGGATGTCCTGCACCTGGGCTTCGGTCAGGAAGGGTCTTTTTTCCATACGATTCACATCCCTCTCTTTGGGGGCGCATCCGCGCGGCGCGCCGCTCGGGGGCGGGCGGCCTGGTCCGGTGCGTCCTGATTCACGGTTTGGTTTTCAGCTGGTCCCGCACCGGGGTAAAGGTGGGGATCATCTTTTGCAGCTGGCGGACCACGCCCTCGTCGTTGTGCTCGGCGGCGGCGAACAGCTCCTGCAGCTCCTGGTAGAACTGGTCCAGCTTGATGTCCCGGGGCGGCGCCACAAAGATCTTGTTGTGCTGGGTGCGGCGCATTTTGTCCTGCTCCTCGTCCATCATCAGCTCTTCGTAGAGTTTTTCGCCGGGGCGCAGGCCCACGATCTTGATCTCCATGTTGACCCCCGGCTCGTAGCCGTAAAAGCGGATCAGCTGGCGGGCCAGGTCGATGATCTTGACCGGCTCGCCCATGTCCAGCACGTAGATGCTGCCGCTTTCGGCCAGGGCGCCGGCCTGCAGCACCAGCTGGGCCGCCTCGGGGATGGTCATGAAGTACCGCTCGATGTTGGGGTCGGTCAGGGTGACGGGGCCGCCCTGCTTGATCTGCGCCTCGAACAGGGGGATCACGCTGCCGTGGCTGCCCAGCACGTTGCCGAACCGCACCGCCACGCACTTCATCTCGGTGTAGCGCGCAAAGGTCTGGATCAGCATCTCGCACAGCCGCTTGGTGCAGCCCATGACGCTGGTGGGGTTCACCGCCTTGTCGGTGGACAGCTGGACCAGCCGCTCCACCCCGTGCTCGCTGGCGCTGGTCAGCAGGTTCTTGGTGCCCATGACGTTGTTCTTGACCGCCTCGGCCGGGCTGACCTCCATCAGCGGCACGTGCTTATGGGCCGCGGCGTGGAACACCACCTGGGGGTGGTACGTCTCAAACACCTCGTCCAGCCGCTTTTTGTCCCGGATGGAGCCGATCAGCACCTCGATGGGGGCCTCGCGGCCGTATTTGCGCTGCAGCTCCATCTGCAGCTCGTAGGCGCAGTTCTCGTAAATATCAAAGATCAGCAGCCGGGCCGGGCAGAACCGCATCACCTGGCGGCACAGCTCGCTGCCGATGCTGCCGCCGCCCCCCGTCACCAGCACCACCTTGTCTTTCAGATAGCCGCTGATCTGCTCGGTGTCCAGGGTCACCTCGTCCCGCGAGAGGAAGTCCGCGGTGTTCAGCTCGCGGAAGGCGTGGGCCGGCGCGCCGGCCGTCCCCACCGACTGGGGGTCGCTCAGGATCTGCACCTTGCAGTGGGTGGACATGCACAGGTCGATGACGTGGTTCAGCCGGCTGCCCCGCAGGGTGGGGATGGCAATGATGATGCCATAGATGTTGTAACGGGTGCACAGCTCGGGGATGTCCTCCAGGGTGCCCTTGACCGGCACCCCGTGGATGGTCTGGTTCAGTTTTTCGGGCGCGTCGTCCGCCACCACCACCGGGTGGCCGTAGGTCTTGTTGGACTTGCAGACGTTGATGGCCCAGGCGCCGGCCTCCCCCGCGCCCACGATCAGCATGGGGCGGTTGGGGTCGTTGCTGGTCACCCCCCGCAGGGCCGCCCCCAGGGGGTGGTCCAGGAACATCCGCCACACCAGGCGCAGCCCGCCCACAAACAGCAGGATGAACACCGCCGCGATGCAGTTGGCCGAGTTGAACAGCACGCCGTGGACGAACAGCCGGTTGACAAAGTAGACCGCCACCGTGGGCACGGCCACCATCACCGCCAGGCGGAACAGGTCCCGCTCGCCGGCGTATTTCCATAGAATGGTATACAGCCCGCCCACCAGGAAGGACAGCATATACAGCGCCGCGATCCAGGGCAGGTTCTCGTACAGCAGGGCAAGGTTGTGAGGCCACCAGACGTCCACATCCGGCGCGCCGTCGGCGCGCAGCAGCAATCCCAGATAAAAGCTGAAGCAGACGATCAGCAGATCGACCATAAACAGCAGGCCCCGCCGCAGCAGGATCGCGCCCTTGCGCTTTGTTTCCTTTTTCAAGATACGTCCTCTTAACTCTCCGGCGGCAAGCCGCCGTTTATTGCAGCCCGCAGAGGGCGGCTCGCGCCGCCCCTGCAGGTACATATCCTATATTATACTCAGTTTCACAGCCGGTGTCCAGAACTTTCCGGTTTTCCTTTTCTTTCCCGGGGGGCGGCGCGGCAGGCCTCCCGCAGCTCGGCCCCCAGGCCCAGGGGCCACCCCGCCGCCAGGCAGGCCGCGCACATCCCCGCACCCCCGGCGGCCACCGCCAGCAGCTGCATCCCCCGGCCCGCCCCCAGAGGCGCCGCCAGAGCCTGGCGCAGCCCCCAGCCCGCCAGGACCGCCGCCCCCGACGCCAGCACCGGCCCGGCCACCCAGCCCGCCCAGTCGGGCCGCAGCCCCGCCGCGGCCAGCAGCCGCCGGGTGTTGGCCATACAGGTGAACAGGCTGGACAGGATCATCACCAGCAAAAAGCCCCGCATCCCCATCCGGGGCAGCAGGGCCGCCACCCCCGCGATGCGCAGGATGGAATCCCACACGCTGTAGCGGAAGGCGGCTTTCTGCTCCCCCATCCCCTTCATGGCGCCGTCCACCATGCTTTCCAGATACAGCAGGGGCATGGCCGGGGCCAGGATCTCCAGATAGCCGCCCGCCTCCGGGCTGCCGTAGAGGGCGGCGGCCAGGGGCCGGCCCCACACCCAGAACACCGCCCCCGCCAGGGCCGAAACGTACATGGTCAGCTTGAGCATCCGGCCCAGCAGAGCTTCCAGCCGGCGGCTGTCGGCCTGCAGGTGGGCCCGGGCGATCTCGGGCATCAGCAGCACCCCCAGGCTGCCCAGCAGCCCAAAGGGAAAGTGGACCAGGGGCAGGGCCATCCCTTTCAGGACGCCGTACTGGGCCACCGCCGCGGCCCGCCGGCCCAGATAGACGGTCAGGCAGGCGGGCACCAGCATATTCTCGGCGGTGTGCAGGGCGCTGGCCACGCACCGGCCGCCCCCCACCGGCCACAGGATCTCCCACAGGCGCCGCCCGGCGTGGAGCGGGGCCTGGGCCCGGTCGTGCCCAAAGGCGCGGGGGGCTTCCCGCTTGCAAAAGCCGGCCATCAGCACCGCCGACAAAGCCTCGCTGGCCGCCGTGGCCCCCAGCACCACGGCGCAGCGCACCCCGATGTCCCGGCCGGCGGTCAGCTCCAGGGCGGCGGCCATCACCCCGATCCGGAACGCCTGCTCGGCCAGCTGGCTGGCCACGTTGGGCCCCACCCGCTGCCGTGCTACAAAAAAGCCGCGCAGCACCGCCGACACTGCCATAAAGGGCATCCCAAAGGCGGCGGCCCGCAATGCCGCGGCGGCCCGCAGATCCCCCAGCCACCACCGGGCCGCCAGGGGGGCCAGCAGCCACTGGCCCGCCAGCGCCGCGCACCCCAGGCCCAGCGCCGCCGCGCACAGCCGGGCCAGCATCCCCCGGGCCCGGGCGGGCGGGCCGGTCAGCTCCTCGGCCATCAGCCGGGTGGACGCCGCCGACACCCCCGCCGTGGCCAGGGTGACGAACAGGGAATACACCGCCAGCACCATCTGGTACAGGCCCATGCCCTCCCCGCCCAGGGCGTTGGCCAGGTAGATGCGCAGCCCCATCCCCGCCAGCCGGAGCACGATGTCCGACCCGGTGAGCAGCGCGGCGTTTTTCAGGTAGCTCTGCCGCATGGCGACCCCCTCCCTTCCCGACAGGATATGCGCCGGGGGCGGGAAACAGAACCAAAAACGCCCCTTCCAAAGCCGGAGGGGCGTAAAATGTTTTTATTCTGCCGGGGGTTCTTCGTCCGGGGCCGGGGCGGAGCTGCCGGCCTGGCTTTCGGCGTCCTGGGGCGGGGCGTCGGGGGTGGCGGTGATCTGGACGTCCCGGTCGGCGGCGATATACACCACGATGGTGCTGCCCGCCTCCACCATGGTGCCGGGTTCGACGCTGCAGGCCACCACGCAGCCGGAAGCATAGGAGCCGTCGTTCACCACCATGAAGCAGCTGGGCACCAGGCCCCGGCTTTCCAGCTCACGGATGGCGCCCTCCTGGGTAAAGCCGATGGTGTTGGGCATCTCCACCATCTCGGGCCCCTTGCTGATGACCAGGCGGATGGTGGAATCTTCCCCTTCGGTGATGGCGGTGCCGGCGGCGGGCTCCTGGGTCAGGACGGTGCCGGCGGGGGCGCTGTCGCTGTAGGCCTCGGTGACGTAGAACAGATAGATGCCGGTATACTGGCGGTTGTTCTGGATCTGGGCGTAGCTCATGCCCACAAAGTCGGGGACGTAGTGGACGGTCACCGCGCTGGAGGCACTCTCCGCCTCGGAGGACGAAGGCGCAGGCTCCGCAGGAGGCTGGGCCTGGCCCAGCAGGTTCCACAGCGTCAGCAGGGTGAGGACGGCCAGCAGGACCAGGATGCCGGTGAGGATGGCCGTCAGGCTGAGGGTGGGCCGCTTTTCTTTCAGGCCCTCGATGGCCCGCTTGCGGCCGGCGGCGTGCAGGGTGCGGGCCTCCTCTTCGGCGGCCTCGGGGGAGGCCAGGGCCCGGGCCAGCTGGGGCACCGTCTGGATGCGGCTGGCGGGGTCCAGCTGCAGGCCCAGGTCCAGCGCGTCCGACACATAGGCCGGCACGGCGGGGTTGACGGTGCGGGCCGACGGGTTGGAATCGGTGACCAGCCGCTGGGCCGCCGGGACGGGGCTCTGGCCGCAGACCATCCGGTAAAACACCGCCGACAGGCTGTAGACATCGGTGTAGCGGCCTTCAAACTCTACGGCGGAATACTGTTCCGGGGCGGAGTAGCCCTCGTAGAGCTGGCCATGCAGGCCGCTGCCCGCCGTCCGCAGGCCGATGGTGGCGTAGCCGGTCAGCCGGGCGCGGCCGTTGTCCAGCACCCGGATGTTTTCGGGGCAGATGCCCCGGTGGACCAGCCCCACCTGGTGCATGGCCGCCACCCCGTTGAACACCGGCTTGAGCATGGCGCAGGCCTGCTCGGGGGTCACCAGGTTTTTCTGCTTGTCCAGCCACTGGTCCAGGGGCACGCCGCCGGGGTTTTCCAGCACGGCGTAGACGGTGTTGTTGGCCTCCACCACGTCCAGCACCGCCTCCAGGCCGGTGGCCGGGGTGATGCGCTGGATGCAGCGGTACAGGTCCCCAAAGTCCATCCGGGTGGTCTTGAGCAGCACCTCGCTGCCGGGCTTGGGGCGCAGCTGATAGTCCGTCCCCCGCTCGGCCGAAAGGGTGATGGGCAGGTACTCCTTGATGGTCACCCGGAAGCTGCCCCGGTTTTCCACCCCGCGGTAGAGGATGCCCTCCCCGTCGATGCTCAGCATCTCGCCCACCGTGTAGCGGCCGGCCAGCAGGGTGCCCACCGGCAGGGCCCCGGTGGGGTTGCGGCCGGCAAAGCTGCGCTTGCAGTGGGGGCAGCCTTCGGCCCCCTCTTCCAGCACGGCCCGGCAGTACGGGCAAAGGATCGTGCGCTCGTCCATCTGCTTTCCCCCTTTCGCAGTGCAGGCGCGGGGCGTGGGGCCCCGCCCTTCTACAGAAAAAGCCGGGCCTGCGCCCGGCTCGATCGTACATCCGTCCCTTCCGGCCGCACGCGCGTCCGGAAAGGCGCCCCCGGGGACATGTCCCCGGCAAGGAGGCACAAACGCCTCCGTATTTTTGCAGAGATTATTCCGGCAGGTCCTCTTCGTTTTCGAGGCTGTGCCAGACGTTCTGCACGTCGTCGTCATCCTCCAGCGCGTCCAGCAGCTTGCCCATCAGCTTGAGCTGGTCGGGGTCGGTCAGGCGGGTGGTGGTCATGGGCACCATGGCCAGGTCCGCCGAGATGAACTCGTACCCCTTGGCCTCCAGCGCGTTGCAGACGGCCGAGAAGCTGTCGGGATCGGTGGTGATCTCGGCGGCGTCCTCGCCCGCGTCAAAGTCCTCGGCGCCGGCGTCCAGGGCGTCCATCATGGCCTCGTCGGGGTCCTTGTCCTCCAGCGAGATGTCGATGACGCCCTTCTGGGTAAACAAGAAGCCCACACAGCCCAGTGTACCCAGGTTGCCGCCGTTCTTATCAAAATAGTGGCGCAGGTCGGCGGCGGTGCGGTTGCGGTTGTCGGTCAGGGTCTCCACCATGACGGCCACGCCGCCGGGGCCGTAGCCCTCGTAGTTGATGGCCTCGTACTCGGTCTTGTCGCCGCCCTCGGCCTTTTTGATGATGCGCTGGATGTTGTCATTGGGCACGTTCATCCGCTTGGCCTTGCTGATCAGGTCGGCCAGCTTGCCATTGGAGGCGGGGTCGGGGCCGCCGTTGCGGACCGCCACGCTGATCTCGCGGCCGATCTTGGTAAAGACCTTGGCGCGGGCGCCGTCGGTCTTTTCCTTCTTGCGCTTGATGTTGTTCCATTTGCTATGTCCAGACATTGGGGTAAGCCTCCTAGCTGTATGTTTCACAAAGCCGCCCCCTCTGTATGGGCGGCGCGTCGGATCAGACTGTCCAATCAATTTTAGCACAAACAGGGCCGTGGTTCAAGCGTCAGTTTGCACTTTTTCATCCCAGCAGGCGCAGGGCCCTGGGGTAGTGGTTCTTGATGCGCCCGCCCGACACCTTGCCGCCCCCCAGCGGGCAGCCGTCCACCGTCACGCAGCACCAGCCGGCCCCGGCGGCGCGGGCCTCGATCTCCTGCCCCAGCAGCCAGGCGCGGCAGCGGGGGTCCTCCCGGGTCAGGGGCTCGGTGTTGGCGCACAGCGCCCCGCAGGCGGTGAACAGGTGGTGCCCCGGCACAAAACGCCCTTTCTGGACCGTGCCGGCCAGCACCCCCGCCCGCAGGATGTGCAGCCCCAGGGGCGGGCAGGCCGGGGGCAGCAGGACGCTTTCCCCCAGGACGGCGGCGGGCTTTTCCGCCAGCGGGGGGAACGTCTGCTCCGCAAAGGCCCGCCAGACTTCCAGGATCTGGGCCGGGCCGGCGGATGCGGGCTGTTTTTTGCCCCTGGGCGCAGGGCGGCGGCCGGCCTGGGTCCGCCGGATGCGGGCCAGCCAGGCGGCTTCTTCGGCGGCGCGGGCGGCGGGGTCCGCCGGGGCCCCCGCCTTGACCAGCCGGGCCATGAAGTGCCCCTCGCCGCCCTGGCAGGGCCAGATGCGGCGGACCAGCGACACATCCAGAGCCATGCCGCCGGTGCGGTTTTCTTCGCCGGGGCTGCCGAAGGGAGCAAAGGCCCGCTCCATCACGTCGGCCAGGGCAAAGTCGGGGTGCCGGGCCAGAAACGCCGCCACCTGGCCCTCGTCCTCCTCGGGGGCGAAGGTGCAGGTGGAATAGACGATCTCGCCGCCGGGGGCCAGGGCTTCCGCGGCGCTGTCCAGGATGGAGGCCCCCAAAGCCGCGCACTGGGCCACCAGGGCCGCCGAGTGCTGCCGGAGGGCCTCCGGCTCTTTGCGGAACATCCCCTCCCCCGAGCAGGGAGCGTCCACCAGGATGCGGTCGAAAAAGGCGGGCAGGGCCTCCGCGATCCGCTGGGGGCTCTCGTTCAGGACGACGGCGTTGGCCACCCCCATCCGCTCCAGGTTGCTTTTCAGCACTTCGGCCCGGGCGGGGACGTACTCGTTGGCCACCAGCAGCCCCCGGCCCTCCAGGGCGGCGGCCAGCTGGCTGGTCTTGCCGCCGGGGGCGGCGCACAGGTCCAGCACCCGCATCCCCGGCTGCACCCCCAGCAGGGGCGCGGCCGAAGAGGCGGAGGGCTCCTGGGAATAGAACACCCCCGCGTGGTGCCAGGGGTGGCGCCCGGGCCTGAAGTCCGGCTGCCGCACCAGAAAGCCCGCCCGGCAGAAAGGCGAAGGCTCCACGGCAAAATCCGCCCCGGCCGCAAAGGCTTCCGGCGTCATCCGCAGGGCCGAGACGGTCACGCCCCGGGCCGCCTCGGCTTCGGGCGGGGCGTACAGCTCCGCAAAGCGGCGGCCCAGCAGGGCGCGCTCCCGCGCTTCAAAATATTCGATGGGCATAGGGGATACCTCCGTGTATAAACGGCCCTTGGGCGGCCACACTAGTACCAGCGGGGACAGCCGCCCCTGCAAAAACCGATCATGATCCCGAAAGGAGCAAACCAAACTATGGAAAACCGCAGCAACAACGGCAAAAACCAGACCAGCAGCCGCAGCACCAACGCCGTCACCAACGAGCACAAGCACCCCAACCAGTACACCAAGGGCGCGGACGACGAGGGCGCCAAGAACGCCAAGACCACCGACAGCAAGGCCGCCAAGGGCAGCAAGAACTGCCGCTGAGCCTGAGCCGGGCCCGCCGGCCCGGTGACGGGACGTTTTTCTTTCCCTGACCTTTCACACAACCGAAGAGGGGCCAGGCCGGATATGTGCGCTGCATATCCAGCCTGGCCCTTTCTTGCGGTCAGTCCCGGGCGGCGGGGTCGTAGCCCGCCCACATGGCCTCGAACAGCTCGCGGATGCGGGCGGTGTCCCCCCGCAGGTACAGCCAGCCCAGCAGGCACTCGAACCCGGTGGAGGCCCGGTATTCCTCGGGGGTGGCGTGCTTCGAGACGGCGGTGCGGCTGGCGTTGCGCCCCCGCCGGAACATGTCCAGCTCCTCCGGGGTAAAAAGCGGCTCCAGCAGCTTTTCTTCCCGGAACTGGGCCCGGGCCGATACATACTTGATCTTTTCAGCGTTCAGCCTGCCGGGGGCCAGCCGGTGGTATTCCACCAGACGCTGGCGGACCAGCAGCTCCAGCACGCTGTCCCCCACAAAAGCCAGGGCCAGGGGGCTGACTTCCCGCAGGTCCAGCTTTTGGGCAGGGGTCTTGTTTTCATCCAGCATAAAAGTTCTTTCCCATCCGTCCGGGCAGGCGGCGTGCGCCTCCGCCCCGGAAACCTTAGAAGATATAGTCGAACTGATAATCGCCGATCAGGATGGTGTCGTTTTCCTCCACGCCCTTGTCCACCAGGGCGTCCAGGATGCCGCTTTCGCCCAGCTGCCGCTGGAAGAACTGCAGGCTCTCGTAGTCGTCCACGTTGCTGCCCGCCAGGATGCGCTCCAGCCAGGGGGCGTCGATGGACCAGCGGTGGGCCTCCAGCCGGGTGATGGCAAAGGGGCGGCCCTCCGCTTTCTGTTCCGGCTTTTTGTACTCGGCCGCAAAGACCGGCACCGGGGGGATGTCCTTGAGCCGGTTGTAGACCAGGCCGGGCAGGGCCTTGACCCCCTGCATGGTGGCCGCCGAAATGGGCACGAAGGTCAGGCCCCGGCCCTCGATATACCGGCGGAACGCCTCGATCTGCTCGGGGGTGGCCAGGTCGCACTTGTTGCCCACCACGATCTGGGGCCGGCCGGCCAGCGCCGGGCTGAACCGTTCCAGCTCCTGGTTGATCTTTTCAAAGTCGTCGATGGGGTCGCGGCACTCGCTGCCCGACACGTCCACCACGTGCAGCAGCAGGCGGCAGCGCTCCACGTGGCGCAGGAAATCATGCCCCAGGCCCACGCCCTCGCTGGCGCCCTCGATCAGGCCGGGGATGTCGGCGCAGACAAAGCTGGCCCCCTCCCCCACCGACACCACGCCCAGCGTGGGCACCAGGGTGGTGAAATGGTAGTTGGCGATCTTGGGCCGGGCCGCGCTGATGGTGGAGATCAGGGTGGACTTGCCCACGTTGGGGAAGCCGATCAGCCCCACGTCCGCGATCAGCTTCAGCTCCAGGGTGACCTGGATGTCCTCGCCGGGCAGGCCGGGCTTGGCAAATTTGGGCACCTGGCGGGTGGGGGTGGCAAAGTGCGCGTTGCCAAAGCCGCCCCGGCCGCCCCTGGCCACCACCACCGGCTCGTGGCTGGACAGGTCGGCAATGACCAGCCCGCTGGCGGTGTCCTTGATGACGGTGCCCATGGGCACCTTGATGACCAGGTCGGGGGCGTTGGCGCCGTGGCAGTTGCTGCCCCGGCCGTTGCCGCCGGCCTCGGCGGTGTACTTGCGCTTGTAGCGGAAATCCATCAGGGTGGACAGGTTGTCGTCCACCACAAAGACGATGTTGCCGCCCCGGCCGCCGTCGCCGCCGTCGGGGCCGCCGGCCGCCACGAACTTTTCGCGGTGGAAGCTGACCGCCCCGTCGCCGCCCTTGCCCGCATGGAGCCAGATGGTGGCGATATCAATAAAATTGGTTTGTGCTGCCATGTGTTTCTCCTTTGCCCTCTCAGGCCCGCTGCCGCGGCGACAAGAGAGCGGTTAGACCGCAAAAGAGCCGGGCCAAACGGTCCGGCTCTCTGGTCTGCAGTTATCGGGTCCGGGGCTGGATCACAGCTTGACGCTGCACTTCTTGCCGGACTTGCCCACGCGCTCGAAACGGACGGTGCCGTCCACCAGAGCGAACAGGGTGTCATCGCTGCCCTTGCCAACGTTCTCGCCCGGCATGATGTGGGTGCCGCGCTGCCGGACCAGGATGTTGCCGGCCAGAACCTTCTGCCCATCGGCACGCTTCACGCCCAGACGCTGGGCCATGGAGTCGCGGCCGTTCTTGGTGCTGCCTACGCCTTTCTTGTGTGCCATTTGTAACTTCCTCCTTAGCCGTTGATCGCAGTGATCTCAACCTTGGTGTAGGGCTGACGATGGCCCATGCGGCGAGCACTGTGCTTTTTGGGACGATAGGTGATGATGTTCAGCTTCTTGCCCTTGCCATTCTTGATGACCTTGGCGGAAACGGAAGCGCCCTCCACAACGGGAGCGCCCACCTTGACCGAACCCTCCTCGCCCACAGCGAGGACCTGATCGAACTTCACTTCGGAGTCAGCTTCAGCGTCCAGCTTCTCGATGTAGACGATGTCGCCCTGCTCCACGCGGTACTGCTTACCGCCGGTAACGATGATTGCGTACATAAGTTTCTTCCTTTTCTGTGTACTCGCTGGCCGTCAGGGCAGGCCCGGGACCCCGGACCATTTCAGGCGCCCACGCCAAGCGGCTTAGATAGTATACCAGAAACGCCGGCGGATTGCAATAGGATTTTTCGATTTTCCGGTATTTTTTCCTTTTTATCACCATTCGTCCGTAAAATCCCGTACAGTACCACACCTAGAGAACGTTTCTATATTTCCGCTTTAAAAAGTAAACATATTTTTACTTATATTTTACATTCAATCACTTGAAGCAAAGTATTATTTTATGTATAATAAAAATATATAGATACATTCAGAAAAAGGACAGGAGGTTGCTTCATCATGCGTCTTTGGAAGAAAATCGTCATTTCCACATTCATTTCAACTTTGCTGCTGCCGGCTGCATCACTTTCTTCCTGGGCAAGTGATGATAACAGCGATGCAACCTGTATAAAATGTGGTCAGGGCACTATGGTCGTTTCTTCGGTGGAATACAGTCCATGGGAAATCGTTGGTTCCGCCCCCTGTACCCATCACGATCCATGGGTCCTCGATGAAGTCCAGCAGCGCACGGTCACGACCACGTATGTTTGCAGCAACTGTGGTTTCACAGAATCGCTTCGCGCCGAAGAGACCCAAGTAGTCCATCATGTGGAAGAGGAAGATTGAATCAACTAAAATTAAAACTGCCGCACGGCAGGCCACGAGCCCGCTGTGCGGCAGTTTTTGCATTTATTCGTTTTCTCCGGCGTTTTCGTCCGGGGCCGGGCCGTTCAGCCGCGCTTCCAGCATGGCCTTCACCTCGGCGTTGTAGGCGGCGGTGCGGGCCAGGAACTCGGCGCGGGGCAGCTCGGCGTAGGCCTCCTCCACCGGCAGGGCGATGCTGTCCTGGGGCACGCCCTCCTTTTTGGCCACCTGGGCCTGCAGCTTGCGGTTATCGGCGGAGACGGCCAGGGGGACCATCAGGGCCTTGCCGGCGCTGCGGCGGCTAAGGACGATCTCGGCGGCAATGCCCGCCACCACGGCGAAGCCCGCCACCAGCTGGGAAGCCCGCAGCCCCATCGAGGGCACCAGCAGCAGGCTGTCGGTGCGCAGGCCCTCGATCCAGAAGCGGCCCGCCCCGTACCAGATGGCGTACAGCAGGGCGATGTCGCCGTCAAAGCGGCGCTTTTTCATGTAGAGCCGGAGGGCGATGAAGCCCACCAGGCACCACAGGCTCTCGTACAGAAAGGTGGGGTGGACCGGCATCGTCGGGTCGATGACGGCGCCCGCCGGCACGGTGACGTTGCTGCCCCGCAGGTATGCCTCGGTGGCGGCGCTGTACATCCCCCAGGGCAGGGTGGTGTTGCAGCCAAAGGCCTCCTGGTTGACAAAGTTGCCCCAGCGGCCGATGCACTGGCCGATCAAAAAGCCCATGCCCGTCAGGTCAAACATGGCCAGCAGGCGGACTTTGCGCCACCGGCAGGCCAGCCCGCCGAAGATCACCGCCCCGATGATGCCGCCGTAGATGGCAAGGCCGCCCTGGCGGATGTCCAGCATATCCCAGACGGTGGCGTAGTCGAAGGGGGACATGGCCACATAATAGATGCGGGCGCAGATGATGGCCATGACCACGCCCACCACGATGACGTCGGTCATGGCGTCGCCATCGATGCCGAACTCGGCGCAGTGCCGGAACGCGAACAGGATGGCCAGCACGATGCCGGTGGCGATCAGCACCCCGTACCAGTAGATGTTCACGCCTCCAATGGTGAAGGCGACCCGGTTGACCTCAAAGCTGAGGCCCAGGCCGGGAAAAGTGACTAAGTTGGTCATGGTCTTACTCCTCCGTTTCCGCCCCGTCGGGCAGGATCTTGACGTAAGCCGCCCGGCCCGGCTGCAGGATGGCCTGCAGGGCCGCGTCGGCGTCGGCGGCGGTCAGGCCCGCCAGCATCTCCACCTGCTGGGGCACCGTCTGGCCCAGCAGGGCGAAGTCCGCCATCTGGCTGGCGGCGTCCTCGACGTTTTCCAGGTTCTCCACCAGCTGGCCGTATTTTTCATTTTTGCAAAGGGTGAACACTTCCCGGTCCACCCCTTCGGCCCGGAGGCGCTCGATCTCCTCCTGCAGCAGGCGGCGGACGGTGTCGGGCTGGTCGCTCTCGCCGGTGAACAGGATGCAGCAGCAGCCGTCCGCCCGCAGCACCTCGCCCCCAAAGCCGGGGTTGACCAGCCCTTCGTCGTACAGGCGGCGGTACAGCGGCGACATCCCGCCGCACAGGCAGCACAGGATCAGGTCGTACAGGGCTTCGGTGCGGCCGTCGCCGGGGGCCAGGGGCGCTTCCTTGTAGCCGATGCCAAAGCAGGGCTTGGCTACCGCCATGCGCAGGGTCTTTTGGGGGTGGGCCAGGGTCATGGGCTCGGGGGCCAGGATGCGCTGGGCGGCGGGGGCGGCGGCAGGCCGGTCCAGCCCGGCCCGGGCGCAGGCGTCCAGCACCTGCCGGGCGGTCAGGTTGCCCGCCGCCGCCAGCACCAGGTTGGCCGGGGCGTAAAACGCCTGGCAGCAGTCGTACAGCATGGCCGGGGTGATGCGGGCGATGCTGTCGCAGGTGCCTGCAATGTCCACCCGGATGGGGTGGCTATGGTACAGGCACTGGCACAGCTCGGTGACCAGCCGCCAGTCGGGGCTGTCCTCGTACATTTTGATCTCCTGGGCGATGATGCCCTGCTCCTTGGCCACCGTCTCGTCGGTGAAGTAGGGGTGGGTCAGCATCCCCAGCAGCACGTCCAGGCTTTCGTCCACCGCGCTGGTGGCGGTGAAGTAATAGCAGGTGCGGTCAAAGCTGGTGAAGGCGTTGGCGTTGGCGCCGGTGCGGGCAAATTTGGCAAAGGCGTCCCCCTCCTGGTCCTCGAACATCTTGTGTTCCAGGTAGTGGGCCACGCCGGCGGGCAGGGTGAGCTCCTGGCCGCCCAGGCGGAAATGGACGTCGATGGAGCCGAACCGGGCCGCCACCACGGCGTGGGCGGCGGCGTAGCCCGGCATGGGCCGGACCAGTACGGTCAGCCCCGAGGGCAGGACATAGCGCTCGTTGCCGGCGCAGTCCAATATGGCCAGATGTTCAGGCATGGGGGCCCTCCTTTCGGGTCAAGAGATAGCTGACCGAGAGGCTGAACCGGCGCAGCACCGCCCGGACCTGCTGTTCGGTGACGGCGGCCAGGTCGGCGCGGGCCTGGGCAGGGGTGGTGATGGCCCCGCCCCGGAGGATCTCCATGCCGTACCAGCTCTCGATGCCGCCCAGCGAGTCCTCGATGCCCTCCAGCCCGGCGATCAGGCCGCGGCGGCAGTCCTCCAGCTCCTGGGGGTCGATGGGTCCGGTGCACAGGGCGGCCAGCTCTTCCAGGATGGCCTCCTCGGCCCGGGCGGCGTCGCCCGGCTCGATGCCGCTGGAGACGGTCATGCTGCCGGTGAAGCTCTGGAACGAGGACGAGCAGTAGTAGCACAGATGGTCCCGCTCCCGCACATGGAGGAACAGCCGGCTGGTGGTGCTGCCGCCGTACAGGGCCATGGCCAGGCGGCAGGCGGCCATGTCGGCCAGGTCCATGGGCCGGCCCAGGGTAAAGGCCATGCACAGCTTGGCCTGCACCAGGTCCAGGGTCTCGACGCGGTGCAGGGGGGCGCGCCGGGGCATGGCCCCAAAGGGGGCCGGCGGGACGGGCCGGCGGCGGATGGCCTGCAGCTCGGCCAGGAACGCCCCGGTCACCCGCTCGGTCTCGGCGGGGGTGCAGCCCAGCACCATCAGCTCGATGGAGGCGGTGCGCAGCATCTCGTGGTACGCGTCGGCCAGGCCGGCGCCGGTGAGGGCGTCCAGCTCGTCCAGATAGCCCTCCTGCCGGACGCCCATGGGGCTGTCCTCAAAAAACAGCCGGGCGGTCTGGCGCATGGTGTACAGGCGTTTGTCGTTCAGTTCGTCCTCCAGGGACTGGCGCAGCATCTGCTTTTCGATGGCCACGGCCTCGGGGTCAAAGCCGTCGGGCCCGATGCAGGGGTGGAACGCCACCCCCAGGGCCAGCTCGGTGTAAGCGGCGCACAGGTCCTCGCCGGCCAGGGCAAAGCGCTGCCGGATGCCGGTGACGCTGACGCAGACATTGCGCCCCGCGCCCACCGGGCGGCCGTCCACCGTCAGGTCGGCGCCGTAGAGGCGGGCCAGCTTTTTGGTCAGGGCGGTCATGTCGGGGCAGCCGGCATAGCCCCGCTCCATGACCAGGGGCAGCAGGGCGTGGGCGGTGGCGTTCTGCCGCCGGATGGGAAAGGTGAAGTGGATGCTGATCCGGCAGCGGTTGAGCTTTTCGGCCGGGTCATAGGAAAGATGCACCCCAGGTGCAAGTTGTTTGCGTTCCAATGGTATCCTCCGTGTCAGGGTCAGCCCAGCTGGCTGACCGCAAGGAATTCTTCCAGCGAGAGGCCGCTGGCGGCGATGGCGCGGGCGTTTTCGACCCCCACATACCGCCAGTGCCAGGGCTGGAACACCATGCCGGTGGCGGCCTGGCGGTCCTCCGGCCAGCGGAGGATGAAGCCATAGTCGGCGGCGTAGGCCGACAGCCAGCGGAAAGCGTCGGTGTTGGCAAAGCCGGTGTCCAGGGTGTCGTACCCTTCGGCCAGGATGAGGGCGGCCAGGCCGGTGACCCGCTCGTTGCAGCCGGGGCGGGGCACGATGGAGGCGGCGCGGGCGTCCGCCTGGGCGTCGTCCATGCCGCCGTCCAGGTAGCCCTGTTTGCGGGCGTCGAAGTCCTGCTTAGCCTGTTCGGCGGTCTGGTAGCCTCCTTGGAGGGTCAGCCGGATGCCCACCTGGCCGGCCGCATCGGCCATGGCGCGGTAGGCGTCGGCCGCGGCCTGCTCCAGCTGCTGGCCGGTGGCGTCGTCGGCCACGGCCAGCGCCGGCGCGGGGCCGGCGGAGAGGGGCAGGTTGTTGTTCACCAGCACCAGATAGGGGTCGGACGGGTCGCAGACATAGCCGGACAGGTCGTAGCTGGGGGCCTCGAACTGCTGGCTGCCCCCCAGCAGGGCCCCCGCCCGGGGCAGCAGCCAGAGGATGAGGCCGGTCATCAGCCCCACCGCCATGCCGCAGGCCGACAGAAACAGCGCCCAGTTGCGCAAAAGGCGCAGCCGTTTGCGGCGGCGGCGGGCCAGCCACTGCTCCCTCGTCAGGCGGGGGCGGCCGGCGGGGGCGGGGCGTTGGTTTTGTTGTTGTTCCATAATCTAAAGCTCCGCGCTTTTGTAAAGTTGCTTTGTTTTGGGCAAAGCCCATGGGGTTAGGGTGTATCTGAGAAGTCAAAAATGCTGGGATATTCGCCAAAAAGCGCCAGATGCAAGGCGCATGAGCGCTGCACTCCTTGGTGGAATGCAAGCGAATGCAACGCGGCAGATGGGGCTTTTTGGTAGAATAGAACAGCGTTGGGGAGTTTTCAGATACACCCTAGTATACCTCTTTTGGCCTTTTCTGTAAACAGGCGATTTGCGGCCGGGCCCTGCCCCCCGCCGGGGGCTTTTTGCTGTTTTTAGAAAAACACGTCGTAGCTGTCGTACTCCTCCGCCTCGGCCCGTTTGGCCTCGATCACGGCGGCCGCCCGGGCCAGCTGGCCGGGGGTGGCCCCGCACTCGCTGACCAGGGCCTGCACCGCGGCGGCCAGGTCGCCGCCGAACAGGGTGTCCAGCCGCTGGCGCATGCAGGCCACCCCGTAGGCCCGCCGGGTGACGGTGGGGGTGTAGACGTTGTGGTTCGACTCTTTGGCGGCGGACAGCCAGCCTTTGGCCTCCAGCCGGGTCAAAAAGGTCAGGACGGTGCCTTCGGTCCAGCCGTGGCCGGCCAGCCGGCGGCTGACCTCCCGCCGGGTGACGGGGTGCGGGGTGTCCCACACCGCCAGCAGGACCTGTTCTTCCGCCGCCGAAAGGGGCTTGCAGCGCTTTGGGATGCCGTACATGGGGGTGCCTCTCCTTTTCTTTTGCATACATTTGTATGTGTTTTGTCCATTGTACCACCCTTGCGGGCGGCTTGCAAGGGCTTTTTGAAGGACAGAAGAGAGGTGTGCCGCGCTTTCTCCTACATTTGTATGTGTTATTGTACACACATTGCGCACATTTGTGCGTTCCGTGACCTCATGCCGGGGCCGGGGCCCTCTTTTTGTGCAAAAGCGCTCTTGTTTTTGCCCCGCCAAACCCTTTATACTATTTATGCAACGCGGAGCAATGGCTGCGGTCCATTGCAAGTTTTGAGGAGAAAGAGGGAGAACCACCATGGCAAGAGTATACAATTTCAGCGCCGGGCCCAGCATGCTGCCCGAGCAGGTGCTGCGGACGGCCCAGGCCGAGATGCTGGACTACCACGGCAGCGGCCAGAGCGTGATGGAGATGAGCCACCGCAGCAAGTGGTTTGAGGAGATCATCCAGAACACCGAGGCCAGCCTGCGCCGGCTGATGCAGATCCCCGACAACTACAAGATCGGCTTTTTCCAGGGCGGGGCCACCCAGCAGTTCGCCATGGTGCCCCTGAACCTGATGACCACCGGCCAGGCCGACTACATCGTCACGGGCAACTTTTCCAACCTGGCCGCCAAAGAGGCCGCCAAGTTCGGCCAGGTGAACGTGGTGGCCTCCAGCAAGGATAAAAACTTCACGTATATCCCCGATGTAAACGCCATCGACTACACCCCCGGCGCCAGCTACATCCACATCTGCCAGAACAACACCATCTTCGGCACCCAGTATGTGGAGCTGCCCCGGGTGGAGGGGGTGCCCCTGGTGGCGGACATGAGCTCGATGATCCTGTCCCGCCCGGTGGATGTGAGCCAGTACGGCTGCATCTACTTTGGGGTGCAGAAAAACGTGGCCCCCGCCGGCATGGCCATTGCCATCATCCGGGAGGACCTGCTGGGCCACGCCGCCGGCAGCGTGCCCACCATGATGAACTACACCACCCTGATCGGCAAGGACAGCATGTACAACACCCCGCCCTGCTGGTGCATCTACATGACCGGCCTGGTGCTGGACTACCTCGAACACGAGGTGGGCGGCCTTGCGGCCATGCAGCAGATCAACGAAGCCAAGGCCAAGGTGCTGTACGACTATCTGGACAGCCAGAGCTTCTATAAGAACCCCGTTGAGCACCGCTACCGCAGCACCATGAACGTCACCTTCACCAGCCCCGACCCCGACACCGACAAAAAGTTCTGCGCCGAGGCCGCAGCCGCCGGCTTTGTCAACCTGAAGGGCCACCGGCTGGTGGGCGGGATGCGGGCGTCCATCTACAACGCCATGCCCCCTGCCGGCATCGACAAGCTGGTGCAGTTTATGGAAGCGTTCCGCAAAGCCAACGCCTGAGGGAGGACCGACCTATGTTTACCATCCAGACACTCAACGCCATCAGCCCGGTGGGGCTGGCCAAGCTGCCCAAAAACCTGTTTGAGGTAGCGGTGGAGACCGACGCCCCCGACGGCATCCTGGTGCGCAGCGCCGATCTGCTGAACGCCGATTTTCAGGACAACCTGCTGGCCATCGCCCGGGCCGGCGCGGGGGTCAACAACATCCCCCTGGAGCGGTGCAGCGAGCAGGGCATCGTGGTCTTTAACACCCCCGGCGCCAACGCCAACGCCGTGGCCGAGCTGGTGGTGGGCATGCTGATCGCCGGCAGCCGCAACGTGCCGGCCGCGTCGGCCTGGGTGCAGGGCCTGGCCGGGGACCCCGGCCTGAAAAAGGACGTGGAAAAGGGCAAAAAGCAGTTTGTGGGCAACGAGATCGCCGGCAAGACCCTGGGCGTCATCGGCCTGGGGGCCATCGGCTCCCGCGTGGCCAACTGTGCCCTGGCCCTGGGCATGGAGGTGTACGGCTACGACCCCTACATCTCCATCGACGCCGCCTGGAACCTGAGCCGCCGGGTCCACCACTGCGTCAACCTGAACGATATGCTGCCCCTGTGCGACTACCTGACCATCCATGTGCCCTACCTGCCCACCACCCGGGACACCATCAACGCCCAGACCCTGGCCCTGTGCAAGGACGGCGTCAAGGTGCTGAACTACGCCCGGGGCGAGCTGGTGAACAACGCGGCCATCCTGGACGCGCTGGAAAGCGGCAAGGTCTCCGCCTACATGACCGACTTTGCCGCCGAAGAGCTGTTGGGCCGGCCCGGCGTCATCTGCACCCCCCATCTGGGCGCCTCCACACCCGAAGCCGAGGACAACTGCGCCATCATGGCCGCCCAGGAGCTGAGCGACTACCTGCGCAACGGCAACATCACCCACTCGGTGAACATGCCCGACGTGCAGCAGCCCCGCGCCGGCGGCCGCCGCATCTGCGTCATCCACCGCAACGAGCCGGGCGTCATCAGCCAGATCACCGCCCTGACCACCGCCGCCGGCCTGAACATCGAGAACATGGTCAACAAGTCCAAAAAAGACATGGCCTACACCATGCTGGATGTCACCGGCACCACCGACGGCACCCTGAAGGACAAGCTGTCCGGCATCCCGGCGGTCATCCGGGTGCGCATCCTGTAAAGCATCTCTCCCCCCAACGTCAACAGCCCCCGCCTTTCCCAAGTGGAAGGGCGGGGGCTGTTTTTTCTTTATTCCAGGTTGATCTCTTTGGCGTATTCTTCCAGCAGCTCCCGCTCCAGGAAGGGGGTCTTGACCCCCATGCGGTCCCGGTAGGCCTCGTGGCCCTTGCCGATGACGGCGATCAGGTCGCCGGGCTGGGCATGGTCCACCGCGTAGTGCAACGCGTCCAGCCGGTCGGGGATCTCCACAAACGGGGCGTCGGGGTTGCCTTTCTGCATCCCCTGGCGGATGTCGGCCAGGATGTCCTCCACCTTTTCAAAGCGGTTGTTGTCCTCGGTCAGGATGGAAAAATCCGCCATTTTGGCGCAGATCTCCCCCATGCCGTACCGGCGCAGCCGCGAGCGGTTGCCCCCGCAGCCAAACACCACCACCAGCCGGTGGGGATGGTAGGCCCGCAGGGTGGCCAGCAGGCTTTCGGTGGACACCTCGTTGTGGGCGTAGTCCAGCAGGATGGTAAACTTTTTGCTGATGGGCACCAGCTCCACCCGGCCTTTGACCACGCAGCGGGCCAGGCCGTCGTGGATGGCGCGGTCGGGCAGGCCCAGCTGCCGGCCCACCGCCAGGGCCGCCAGGGCGTTGTAGACGCTGAACTGCCCGGGCATGTTCACCTTGACGTCCATCTCCTGCCCGTCCGGGCCGCTGACGTGGAAGGACACCCCCAGAAAATCGTGGGTGCGCAGCAGCTGGCAGTCCCCTGCCCGGTAGTCGGCCCCGGGCTGCATCCCGTAGGTCACCAGGCGGCAGGTGTGGCCTTCCAGCAGGGCGGCGGTGTTGGGGTCGTCCCCGTTCACCACACCCAGGCCGCACCGCTGGAACAGCTTGCCCTTCCAGCTGCGGTATTCCTCAAAGGTGGCGTGCTCGCCGGGCCCGATGTGGTCAGGGGACAGGTTGGTGAACACCCCCACGTCGTAGTGGATGCCCCCCACCCGGTCCATCATCAGCCCCTGGCTGGACACCTCCATCACCACCGTGTCGCACCCGGCGTCCACAAAGGTGCGGAAGATCTTCTGCAGCTCGTAGCTCTCGGGGGTGGTGTTGGCGGTATCTTCGTGGCGGCCTTGATAGTACACGCCGTTGGTGCCGATCATGCCCACATGGCGGCCGGCGGCCTCCAGCACGCTGCGGATCATGTGGGCGGTGGTGGTCTTGCCCTTGGTGCCGGTGACCCCGATCATGGTCATCCGGCGGGCCGGGTTGCCGAACAGGTTGGCGCTCATCAGGGCCATGGCGTGGCGGCTGCTGGCCACCTTCAGGACCGTGACCCCTTCCAGCCCTTCCAGGCTGATGTCGTGCTGGATGACCAGCGCGGCCGCCCCCCGGGCGGCGCAGTCGGCGGCAAACGCATGGCTGTCCCGCTGGGTGCCCACGATGCAGACGAACAGCACCCCCGGGGCGGCCTTGCGGCTGTCGTACACAATATCGATGATCTCGGTGTCCATGCTGCCCTGCACCAGGGTGCACTCCACCCCTTGGGTCAACGCGGATAGCTTCATAATCCTTCCTCCTGTAAAGCCTGTGGGGGCTGTGTGGTCCCGGCGGCGGCCTCCCCTTCGGTGTCCGCGCCGGTGTCGGCGGCGCCGCTTTGAGCACCGTCCGCTCCGTCTGCACCGGTTTCCGGGGCCGGTTCCGCGCCGGTTTCCGGGGCCGGCGCCGCCTCCGGGACGGTGTAGCCCGAGGGCAGGACCGGGCTGCCCTGGGCAAAGATGGCCTGCAGGCTGCCGTCGGTGCGCAGGTGGCTGCAGTCCAGGTGGCCGGTGTCGGTGGGGGCGCAGCCCTTGCCCTCCCTGTTCAGCAGCATATATTCGGCGTAGTCCAGTTTATAATCCAGTTCGTTGCCGGTGCCCAGCAGCACGCTGATCCGGTCCTGATACAAAAAGGCCAGCTGTTCCACGTCGGCAAATTCCACCCGTGTCACGTCCGCCAGCAGCTCCCGCTCTTCCAGGGCCGCCAGCAGCGTTTGCAGCGCCTGGACCCGGTTGTCGGCGGCGGGCGCCGTCTCCTCCTGGCCGGAGGAGGATTCCTCGGACCCGCTGGCCGCCGGCTCCTGGGCGGCATAGGCCAGCTGGTCCCCGGGGGTGACGCTGACCGGGTCCCCGCCGTAGAGGACGGGCAGGTCCGCCGGCTGCTGGGTCCCGGAGGAAAGGATCTTCAGGTCCTTCGACAGGCTGATCCAGCCGCCGGGGGCGGGCATGGCGTAGGCGGGGGTGGCGGGGGTCACATGGACCACCACCGTGCTGGGATACACCCGTTCCACCGCGATGTGTTCCAAAAGCGGGAAACTCTTTTCCAGCTGCGCCGCCTTGGCCTCCGGGTCAAAGCTGAAGATGTTCTCCTCCAGCTCCACCCCCAGAGCGTCCAAAATTTCCTGGCTGGTGTAGGGGCTCGCGTCCCCCGTGCCCTCCACCCGGATGGCGTTGATCTTGAACAGCATGGTCATGGTCAGGTAGATGCCGGCGGCGGCCACGCACAGCACCAGCGCCACCGCGGTCAGGCGGCGCAGCATCCGGCGGCGGCGCAGCATCCGGCGGGTGACCCTGCGGCGGCGGCGCGCCTCCCGGCGCTGCACCGGCTGGGCCGGGCGGCGCTGGGCAGGCCGGGCGCCTTGCACCGGGCGGGCCGGGCGGGCGGCAGGCCGGGCCGGACGTGCCTGCCCTCCCGCCCGGGCCGGGGGCCGGGTGCGCCCGGTGGGGAACTCCACCGTGTTGTCCCGGTACATCCCGCCGCCGCGGTAGGCGGGGGACGGGTTGGGGTTCTGGTAATCGTACAGCTCAGGCCGGCGTCCGCCGCCTGCCTCCTGCGGGGGGCGGACGGGGCGGGCCGATCCGGGACGGCCGCCCTGGGCCGGGCGGGCGGCAGGCCGGGGCCGCTTTCGCTTTTTAGCGGGCATACCGCGCCGCCTCCTTTCCTGGGGGATGTTTCCGGCCGCGCTTCAGGGCCGGTCCCCTTTTCCCTGCCCCGGGGCGGACGCTTTTACGGGGTGTGCACCAGGGTCTGCAGCCGGGCCACGATCCGGTCCAGGCTGTCGTCCACCGACAGGGTGCGGGCGTTCCGGCCCATTTGGGCCAGCCTGCCCTCCCCGTCCAGCAGGGTGCGGACCTCCGCCACCAGCTTTTCGCCGGTGAGGTCCTTTTCCTCAATGACCACGGCGGCGTCCACCTTGGCCAGCTCCAGGGCGTTGTAATACTGGTGGTTCTCGGCCACGTTGGGGCTGGGGATCAGGATGGCCGCCCGGCCGGCGGCTTCCAGCTCGGCCAGGGTCAGCGCGCCCGCCCGGCTGATGACCAGGTCGGCCGCGGCCAGCAGCTCGGGCATATTGTCGATGTACTCCCGCACCACCAGCTCCTCTCCCCGGGCAAAGCCCTTTTCCTTTTCCAGGTCCTGGAACAGCTGCACCCCGTACTGGCCGGTGGCGTGCAGGTGCAGGATGTTCCGCTTTTCCTTCTGCTCCCAGGCGCACAGGCTGGCCACCACCTCGTTGATGCGGCGGGCCCCCAGGCTGCCCCCGAAGGAGAGGATCACCGTCCGGTCCCCGGCGTGGAGGTTGGCCCGGGCTTCCTCCCGGCGGCGGGCCCAGGCAAAGACCTCGGGCCGGACGGGGTTGCCCACCACCACGGTCTTGCCGGGGGCGCCCAGCCGGTCGGCCCCGGCCTGCACCGCGGCGAACACCAGATCCACCTCCGGGGCCAGCAGCTTGTTGGTCACGCCGGGGAAGGCGTTCTGCTCATGGATGGCGGTCTTGATGCCGTGTTTGGCCGCCGCCCGGACCACCGGCCCGGAGACGTAGCCCCCGCACCCGATGACCAGGTCGGGCTCCACCTCCCGCAGGATGGCGCGGCACCGGGGCCCCGAGCGGGCCAGGTTCCACACGGTGACGGCATTGCGGCGCAGGTTTTCCAGCGAGGGCCGCCGCTGGAAGCCCGTCACCTCGATGTGATGGAAGGGATAGCCCGCCTGGGTCACCAGACGGTATTCCATCCCCTCTTTGCGGCCGGCAAAGTGGATCTCGGCGGCGGGGTCGGCCGCCCGCAGCGCCCCCGCAATGGCAAGGGCCGGGTTGATATGGCCGGCCGTACCGCCGGCAGCGATCAATACGCGCATGGTTGATTCCTCCTGTCCGGGTGTGCCGGACTGCGCCAACGATCCCGCCCGTTTGGTTTACGGGCGGGATATTCATTCAGGTAGTTTACCGCCTGTGTTACATTTGAGCCGCTCAGATCCCCGCGCGGTGGCCGGAAGCCTGCCGCCGGACGCTGTCCAGGGTGATGGGCGGGCGGGCTGCAGCCCGCTGGGCCTGCTCCTGCCGGGCCTCGTGGGCGGCGCGTCGGGCCTGTGCGGCCCGGGCGCCGTTGCGGCCGATGTGGATCATGACCCCCATCTCCGCCATCAAAAGCAGCAGGCTGGTGCCGCCCGAGGAGAAGAAGGGCAGGCTGATGCCGGTGTTGGGCAGGGTGTTGGTGACCACTGCCACATTGCAGAACACCTGCCAGCCCACCTGGGCCATGATGCCCGCCCCCACCAGGGTGCTGAACCGGTCGGCCGCCTGGAAGGCGATCAGGAACCCCTGCACCAGCAGCAGGACGAACAGCAGGATGACCACCACCGCCCCCACAAACCCCAGCTCCTCGCACACCACGCTGAAGATAAAATCGTTGGTGCACTCGGGCAGCCAGAGCTGTTTTTCGACGCTGTTGCCCAGGCCCAGGCCGGTCAGCCCGCCCGAGCCGATGGCGTACAGGCTCTGCAGGGTCTGGTCGGTCATCTGGTCCAGATCGCTGGTCCAGCCGTCCAGACGCTCCTGCAGGTAGGGGATCGAGTCGATGTGGGACAGCACCGTCTCCAGCAGGAACGCGGCCCCCAGGGCCCCGCCGTAGGTGATGATGCCGCCGCTGCCGTTCAGCAGCAGGATGCTGCCCACGATGGCGCACATCAGCACGATGCCCGACATATGGGGCTCCAGGGCCAGCAGCAGCAGCACCGGCACCAGGGGCAGCAGGGGCACGGCCAGCTCCCGGACGATCTTCTGGTACAGCCAGCCCCCCACGCTCCCCACCCTGCGGCGTGCGCCGGGCCCCTCCTGGGGCGCGACCGGGTGGGGGGTGCGGCTGGCCAGATGGGCCGTCAGCAGGATCATCTCGAACTTGACCAGCTCCGACACCTGCAGGGTGGGCAGGCCCTTGATGTTCAGCCAGCGGCGGCAGCCGTTGAGGGGCTCGCAGAACAGGACCGCCACCAGCAGCACCAGGCTGATCAGGTAGCCTGCCCACACGAACTTGCGGATGAACCGCAGGTCAAAATACGAAAACAGGAACATCACCCCTACCCCGATCAGGGCGTAGAGGGCCTGGGACTTGATGTAGTGATAGCTGTCCCCCATCCGGAGATAGCCCGTGGTATAGCTGGCGCTGAACAGCATCACCAGCCCGAACACGACGATCAGCCCCAGCGTTGCCAGCCAGCCGATGGTCAGCGGGGTCCAGGGCCCGGGGTCCCGCTGGAGGACCACCACCGGGCCGTTGGGGTCCGTGCGGCGTCTTGCCACTGCCATCCTAACACCTACCTTTCCGCCCGGGCCGCCTTGCCCGGGCATCTTCGACTGCCCCATGCGGGGGCCTTACAGCTGCGCGGTGCGCAGGGCGGCCAGAGCGCCCGCCAGCGCCAGCGCGCAAAAAACATAAAACACCGACACCGGCCCGCCCTTCCGGCGCAGCCAGGCGTCCAGGCTGCCGGCCTTGAACAGGGGGCGGCCCTTTGCGCGGCGCCAGATGCCCTGCAGCAGGGCGGCCAGGCCCTCGGCCCAAAAGGGCAGCCCCAGCAGCAAAGCCAGATCCCCCCGGCCGATGGACAGGGGGATGGCCCCCACCGCCCCGGCCAGGAACAGGCAGCCCACCGCCCCGGGCAGCAGCCGCGCGGGGTAAAAGTTCCACAGCAGAAAGGCCATCAGCGCCCCGGCCAGAGCCGCCGGCAGCACGGCCAGCGGGAAAAAGCCCAGGATCGTCTCGGCCCCCATCAGGCCCAGCATGGCCACAAAGGACGCGCCGGCCGCCGCCCCGTCGGCCGAGCCGGCCAGCCGGGCCGATTCGGCCAGGGCCAGCAGCAGCAGCGCCCACAGAGGGGCCGCCGCCCCGCCCAGCTCGCAGTAGCCCGCCAGGGGCAGGGTCAGGCCGGTGGGCATGCAGCCCCCCAGCCACAGGGCCGCCACCGTGCCGGCGGCAGCCAGGGCTTCCAGTGCCAGGCGGGGCCCGGTGCGCAGGCCCAGCACCTGCCGGGGCCGCAGCCGGGCCAGATCGTCGGCCAGGCCCGCCGCCCCCAGCAGGAAGCCGCCCCCCAGCCCCAGCATCAGCCGGCCGGTCAGGCCGCCGCCCAGCAGCTCGGGCTGGACCATGCAGACCACCGCCCAGCCCACCCCCACGGCGGCCAGGGTCCCGATGATGAAACACAGGCCGCCCATGGTGGGCAGGCCCCGGGGCGCAGAGGGCTCGGGGGGGTCCTGCCCGGGTTTGGGGTCAGGGGCGTTTTCCTTTTCCGGCGGGACCAGGGCCCGCAGCAGGGGCGTCAGCAGATTCCCGACCGCGGCGGTCAGGGCAAACCCCAGCACCGACGCCACGATCAAGGCAAAACGTATCATGTGTGTACTCTCCGAATGTCAGGATTGTTCGCCGCTTTCGCCGGCAAGGGCCTGGGCGTCCTTCAGGGCCTGCAGCCGCTCGACGGCGTTTTCCAGCGCCATGGCCCGGCTGCCCTTGAACAGGACGGCGTCCCCCGGGGCGGTGGCCTTGGCCAAAAAGCCCGCGATCTCGTCGTAATTGTGGGCGTGGATGGTGCGCACCCCCTTGGCGGCGGCCACGGTGGCGGTGCGGTGGGCCAGCTCGCCGTAGGTGATCAGGACGTCCACGGCGCTTTGGGCCACCAGGCGGCCCAGCTCCTCGTGCTCGGTGCGGGCCTCGTCCCCCAGCTCCAGCATATCGGCCAGCACGGCGAACCGGCGCTTGCAGGGATAATCCTTGAACATGGCCAGGGCCGCCCGCATGCTGGTGGGGTTGGCGTTGTAGCAGTCCTCGATGATCCGCACCCCGTGGCAGTCCAGCATATGCTGGCGCATCCCGGTCTGGCGGAACTGCTTCATCTGCTGGATGGCCTCCTTGGGGGTCAGGCCCAGCTGGCTGGCGGCGCAGTAGGCCGCCAGGGCGTTGGCCACATTGTGGCGGCCCAGCGCCGGGATGTGGACCATGAAGCAGCCGTTTTCGTCGTCGTCCAGCAAAAAGCTCATGCCGTCGTTCTCCTGCCGGATGGCGGAGGCGTAAACGTCGGCCTCCTGGCTGGTCATGCTGTACCAGACGGGCCGGACATGGGCGGGCAGTTCCGCCTTGCGCAGGAAGGGGTCGTCGTAGTTCAGCACCAGGGGCGCGCCCTCGGGCATCCCGTCGCAGATCTCCAGCTTGGCCTTGCAGATGTTCTCCTGGCTGCCCAGGTTGCCGATATGGGACAGGCCGATGCAGGTGATGACGCCCACGTCGGGCCGGGCGCAGCGGGACAGCCGGCTGATCTCGCCGGCATGGTTCATCCCCATCTCGACCACGGCGTACCGGGTGCCGGCGTCGATCTGGAACAGGGTGCGGGGCAGGCCCAGCTCGTTGTTCTGGTTGCCCTCGGTCTTGATGGTGCTGCCCAGGGCGCTGAGGGCCGTGGCGCAGAACTCCTTGGTGGTGGTCTTGCCCACGCTGCCGGTCACCCCCACCACCTTGGGGGCAAACTGGGCCCGGTAGTTTGCGCCCATCTGCATCATGGCCTGGTAGCTGTCGGGGCAGAGGATGGTCTTTTCCTGGGGCACGCCCTCCACCGGGTGGTTCAGCACCACCCAGGCCGCCCCGGCCTCCAGCGCCCGGGCGGCAAAATCATGCCCGTCGAAGCGCTCGCCGGGGAACGCCACAAAAATGCACCCGGGCTTCACCTCCCGGCTGTCGGTGGTCACCAGGGAGACCATCTGGTCCCCGTCGATGGTTCCGGCAGGCGTCAGCCCTGCCAGAAGGATTTTTGCTGCGATCTTTTCCATTCGTTCCTATCCCCTTTCTGTATATTGCCAGATATTCCTATTATAAATTGTACGGTGCACCCGTGGCAAGTAGAGCTGTGCGGTTTTCGCGCATCCTTCACGTTTGCCGCGGTGCCTGTGCCCTCACCCGCAGGTGATGGTCACGATGGTGCCCAGCTGGGCGGTGGAGCCGGGGGCCTCGCTCTGGGCCTGCACCAGGCCGGAGGCGCTGCCCTCGACGATGCAGTTGAAGCCGGCCGCCTGCAGCATCTGGCGGGCAAAGTCGGCGCTCTTGCCGGTCAGGTCGGGCACCTGGGCGGTCTGGCCGGTGTAGGTGTCGGTGTACAGGTAGATGGTGGTCCCGCCGGGCACCTCGGCGCCCGCCGTGGGGTACTGCCAGGTGACGGGGGCGGCGGTGTTGCCGCCTTCGCTTTCCACCAGGTGATGGGCCAGGCCCCGGATATTGAGGTTGACCTGGGCGTTGCTCCACTCGGTGCCGATCAGGTTGGGCACCTTGACGGTCTGGCCGCTGCGGTCGATGCCGTCGGTGGCCACCCCCAGGTAGGGCGCGATCTCGCTGATGATGTTGCCCACCACCGGAGCCGCCAGCACCGAGGAGTAGTCGCTGTTGACGTTGTTGGGGTCGTCCAGCATGACATAGACCAGGATCTGGGGGTCGTCGGCGGGCAGCACCGCCACGAAGGAGGCCGCCTTTTTGTAGTCGCCGTCGGCGCGGCGGTCCATGTTCAGCAGCTCGGAAGTGCCCGACTTGCCGCCGATGCGGTAGCCCGCCACATAGGCGCGGTAGCCGCCGCTGCGGGTAGTGCCGTCGCCCACCTCGTGCTCCATGATCTGGCGGATGGTCTCGCTGGCGCTGCCGCTGATGACCTGGCGGCGGACGCCCGGCCCGATCTGCTCCACCACGTTGCCGTTGGCGTCCACGATCTGGTCCACCACATGAGGGGTGACCAGGTAGCCGCCGTTGACCGACGCCGCCACCGCCGTGCACACCTGCAGGGGGGTCACCGCCATGGACTGGCCAAAAGCGGAGGAGGCCAGCTCCACCTCGCCCATGTTCTGGTCGGTGTAGTACTGCATGTAGCTGGTCTCGTTGGGCAGGTCCACGCCGGTGCGCTCGGTAAAGCCAAAGGCCTTGAAGTAGTCGTAAAAGGTCTGGACCCCGATCCGCTGGCCCAGCTGGATGAAGTAGATGTTGCAGCTGTTCAGCAGGGCGTCGGCCAGGTTCTGGGTGCCGTGGCTGTGGCGCCCGGCGCAGTGGTAGGTCTCCTTGGCCACGGCATAGGCGCCGCTGCAGTTGAAGGTGGTGTTGTAGGTGGCGTTGCCCGAGTCCACCCCCATGGCCGCGGTGATGACCTTAAAGACGCTGCCGGGATAGTACAGCTCGGTGATGGTCTTGTTTTTCCACATGATGTCCCGGAAATAGCCCGAGTAGTCGGCGTCGGGGTCCAGGATCCGGTCGCCGTTTTCGTTGGTGACAAAGGTGCCGTCCTCGTTTTTCAGATAGATGCCGTACAGCTCGGGCTCGGCCCGGACCAGCTCTTCCAGATACGCCTGGATGGGGGTGTAGTCGTTGGGGTTGTTGGGGTCGAAATCCGGCTTGGAAGCCATGGCCAGGATGCCCCCGGTGTTGACGTCCATCACGATGGCGCAGCCCCGGTTCTCGACGGTGTTGGCGGCGATGGCCTCGTTCAGGTATTTTTCCACCACTTCCTGGATGGTGGTGTCCAGCGTCAGCACCAGGCTGTCGCCGTCCTTGGCGTCGTAGGTGACGGCGCCGCCGTCCGCGATGGCGTTGCCCCGGGCGTTGCGGATGGTAACGGTCCGGCCGTCCGTTCCCGACAGGATATCGTCGTAGGATTTTTCCAGCCCGTAAAAGCCTTCCCCGTCCGCATTGGTAAAGCCCAGCACCGACGCCGCAAACGCCCCGTAGGGATAATTGCGCTGGTAGGTGCGGGACGAGGACAGGGACAGCCGGCCGCTGCCCTTGATCGCGTTGCGGTCGGAGACGTACTGCTCGATGGACTCCTTGACGGCGTTGTTGACCTTTTCGGCCAGCACCTGGTACGAGGAGTCGATCTTGCTCAGGGCCGCATAGATGGCCTCGTACTGCTGGGCATACGCCTGGGAGGTGGTGTCCACCTTGTCCAGGCTGACGCCGTCCCCTGACAGAAGGCGGAGGGTCAGCTCCCGGCTGATCTCGCCGCAGGCCGCGGCGTCCAGGGTGCGGACGGTGGACTCCACTTCCCCGCCGGTGGCGGGGTCGGTGGAGGTGATGGTCTGGCTGTCGTAGAGTGCGGTGGAATAGCTGGGGTCGCACCAGATGTCCCACACCACGCTGGTGGAGGCCAGCACCTTGCCGGTGGCGTCGTAGATCTCGCCCCGGGTGGCCTGGATGGTGGTGTCCAGCAGCTGCTGGTCGCTGGCGTAGCGGCTGTACATCTCGCCGTTGCGGATCTGGATATCGTAAAGGCTGTTGACCACGATGGCGGTGCCCAGCAGCACCAGGCCGATGGATACGGCCAGACCCCATTTCCTGGTCTTGCGGGGGATGGGGGCCGAGTCGGGGTCACGGCGGAGCATGGTCCCCCGCCGGCGCCGGTTGATCGCTTCTTTCATTCGCTTCTCCTGCCTGGCGCCCCTGCCGGAGCGTCAGAAACCGAAAAAGCGTGCGCAGACGCACGCTTCCCCGGGTATGATCGTTTTATTCGGCGTCCGCCGGCGGGTCCATGGTCCGCAGCAGGGACGTCACGCCGGCCTGAAGGGTATCGGTCCATTTTTCCACCGCCGACTCGCGGCGGGTCAGGACGCTCTGGTCGTCCAGGCGGATGTAGGTGATCTGGCTGTCGTCGATCTTCATCAGGCCCAGGCGGCCGGCCACGCTCTCCACATTGGAAATGCTGGACTGGACGTTGAGGGTGGTGGTGTAATAATCGTTCTGGCTCTGGGCCGAGATCAGGGCCGCCTTCGCCTGGCGGATGTCCCCGCTCAGCTCGACGATGCGGGCCTCGCTGAACAGCAGCGCCACCGACAGCCCGGCCAGAAGCCCCAGCGCAAGGATCTGCACGCCGTGCTGCATCATGGCGCGCAGGGGCGAGATGGCGGCTTTGCCGCCCTGCTCCACCCGGAGGTCGGGCCGCCGCTCGGGCTGGGGGGCCGGGCGGCGGACTGCCTGTCCCAAAGTGATGCCGTTGTAGTTGTAATCGTATGCAGGCTGACCCATGATCTGTCTCTCCTCTTGTTTACGCGCCCTGTGTGCGGGGGCGTGGATTATCGTTTTTCAAGGACCCGCAGCCGGGCCGAGCGGCTGCGCCGGTTGCCGGCCAGTTCGTCGGGGTTTGCCTCGATGGGCTTGCGGGTGATCAGCGTTGCCTTTGCCCTGCCGCCGCAGACGCAGACGGGGAACTCGGGCGGGCAGGTGCAGGCGGTGGCCCAGCGGCGGAACTTGTTTTTCACCAGCCGGTCCTCCAGAGAGTGGAAGGTGATGACGCAGAACCGTCCGCCCGGTTTCAGCGCGCCAAAAATGGCGTCCAGGCCCTCGTCCAGAGCGTCCAGCTCGTGGTTGACCGCGATGCGCAGGGCCTGGAAGCTGCGCCGGGCGGGGTTTTTGTCCTTGCGCCGGACCGCCGGGGGCATGGCCGAAGCCACCAGCCCCGCCAGCTGCAGGGTGGTCTCGATGGGGGCCTGGGCCCGCGCCTCCACGATCTTGCCGGCGATCTGCCAGGCATAGGGCTCTTCGCCGTAGTCCCGCAGGATGCGGGCCAGCTCCTCCCGGTCCAGGGTGTTGACCAGGTCGGCGGCGGTGGTGCCCTCCTGGCTCATCCGCATATCCAGCGGCGCGTCGGCCCGGTAAGAAAAGCCCCGCTCCGCGTCGTCCAGCTGGTGGCTGGAGACCCCCAGGTCCAGCAGCGCCCCGTCGATGGCCTCCACCCCGACCGAGGCCAGAGCGTCGGCCGCATAGCGGAAGTTGGTCTGCACCACGGTGGCCGGCAGCCCTGCCAGCCGCTGGCGGGCGGTGAGCACCGCGTCGGGGTCCTGGTCCAGGGCGATCAGGCGGCCGCCTGCTGCGGGGTCCAGCCGGCCGGCAATGGCCCGGGAATGGCCCGCGCCCCCTGCCGTGCCGTCCAGGTAGATCCCGTCGGGCCGGATGGCCAGCCCCGCCAGACATTCGTCCAGCAGCACCGGGACATGCTCGAAGGAGGCAGGGTCGAATGCCTGCTGGGTCTGTTCGTCGTTCATGGGGCTCGCCTCCTTTCCCGGCAAGATCGGATCGTTTCAGATGTGGAGCTCGCGCAGGCGGGCGGCCCGCTGCTCGTTGGTGACGGCCGCGCGGCGGGCGTCCCAGCGGGCGGCGTCCCAGATCTCGGCGTGGTTGCGGTTGCCGATGACGGCCACTGTCTTGCCCAGGCCCGCGTAGGCCCGCAGGCTGGCGGGCAGCAGGATGCGCCCCTGCTTGTCCGGAGTCACCTCACAGGCGGTGCTGAACAGGTCGCCGGTGATCTCCCAGCTGTCCATCAGCTCGTCCGCGCCCAGCCGCTCCGAGATGCGCTCCACCTCGGCCATGGGCAGCGCGAACAGGCACTGGTCCAGCCACTCCATCACCACAAAGCTCTCGCCCATCCCTTCCCGGAACCTGGCCGGAAAGTTCAGCCGGCCCTTGGCGTCGATGGCGCAGTCGTACCGTCCAAAGAACACCCTGACCGCCCCCTTGTGTGGGATGGGGTGGGGATCGCTCCCCACTTTTCCCTACTTTACTCCACTGATAAAGTTATTGTAACAAATCAGCCCGGTGAATGCAATAGTTTTCGCCCGACTTTTTGCGCCAAATTTCCGCAGCCTGTCCAAAAGCAAAAAGCCCCTGCCGGCATGGCAGGGGCTCAGCGTGCCGCAAAAGCGCCACGCTCCAGGGGGGACCCATTTCTGCCTGCTGCGCAGGTCAGAAATCCTTCCCCCCTGGTATCCCCCTTTTCGACAAAATTGAGCGCTGAACCGCGCACTCGCCGCAAAGCGGCTCGCACACTCTCAGCGCTCAATTTCCCTGTATGTGTCCCGTCCATCCGCACATGTCGGCTGGACGGGACTTTTTTGGCAGGCTGGGGCCCGGCGCACCGGGTCACGGCTGCTGTTTTTTGGGCTGCTGGCGCAGGCTGGCGCGGACATTTTTGACCTGGGAGGCGTTGGCGATCATGGTCTCCTCGGTGGTCTTGAGCATGTTGTCGCAGTAGTCCGCGGTGGTCTGGCGCAGGGTGCGGCTTTCGGCCTGGGCCTGGGCCATGATCTCGGCGGCCCGCTGCTGGGCGCTTTTGACGATCTCGGACTCGCTCACCAGCACCCGGGCCCGCTCCTCCGCCTGGCGGATGATGGCCTTGGCCTGGGCGTTGGCCGAATCCACGATCTGGCCCCGGTCGTTGACGATGGCCTGGGCCTGGCGCAGCTCGCCGGGGAGGTTGGCGCGGATCTCGTCCAGGTATTCCTGGATCTGGTCCACGTCCACGATCCGCTTGCCCCCCGACAGGGGCATATTGGCGCTTTCGGCCAGAGTATCTTCAATGGTATCCAACAGTTCGTTGACGTTCATACGGTGTCTCCCCCTTCCGCTTCGGCGGGGCGGGGCTTTGTATACCGCCACAGCAGCACGCGGCCGTAGCGGTACTGCTTGCGCAGCACCAGGCTGCCCACCTCGGCGGGCAGGACCAGCTTTGCCTCGCTCTCGCACAGGACGATGCCGCCGGGCGCCACCACCTTTTCCACCGCGGGCAGGATCTCTTCCAGCATCCCCTGGCGGAAAGGCGGGTCCAGCAGCACCAGATCGAACATCTCATGGCAGGCCGACAGCCAGCGCGCGGCATCCCCCACGCTGACCCGGCTGCGGTCGAACAGGCCGCAGGCCTTGCAGTTGCGCATCACCACGGCGGCCGCCTCCCGGTTCTGGTCCAGAAAGACGCACCGCGCCGCCCCGCGGGACAGCGCCTCGATGCCCAGCTGGCCGCTGCCGGCAAAAAGATCCAGCACCCGGGCCCCCGGCAGGTCGAACTGTACGATGCTGAACATCGCCTCCTTGACCTGGTCCAGAGTCGGGCGGGTCACATCTGTGCCGGGCAGCGCCTCCAACCGGCGGCCCCGGGCCTCTCCTGCGATCACGCGCATCTGTATCCGCTCCTTTCATCCATCACTGCCTCTTGTGTTTCAGCCAGCTGCTGCTCTGCGCCGCGGCGGGCGCCTTGTTCCCTTCATTATTGCAGAGCGGGGCGCGGTTGTCAAGCCTTGGGGCCTGGGGCGGCGCGGTTGTCTGTAGGTTTGTCAATGAAGTGTTACAGAAAGGGGAAAGAGTTCAAGACTTGTTT